>Ga0268261_10000736_pt1 | contig 21219 bp, 16 predicted proteins | sample TergutNc150P1_FD_190353 | JGI IMG/M metagenome (GOLD analysis project Ga0268261, IMG submission 190353) | Nasutitermes corniger P1 segment gut microbial community from laboratory colony in Florida, USA - Nc150 P1 (SPAdes) (version 2) | ecosystem: Host-associated > Arthropoda: Insects >...
CCCCCATTTAGTAATTTGAAAAGCCAAGAAGTGTACCTCAACATTTTCTATCTAGAGTTGAAATACTGTAATGTTTTCATATTTTTTTTATTCATATTATTACCAATTGATATTAATTCCCTGGGATCCCAGCAGAAAATTGTAGTACTAAGTTTCAGAATATATACACAGTGTGTTACATGTGTGTGTTTTTCATGTCACACCATATATTCACACTTCGGGTGAGCTCCAGAGGAAGAGGGGTCCTGAACCAAGGACTGACTATCCTCGGTGGTTCATTGTTTGTTTCCCATTCTACATCACGTAAATGCATGTAGGTCAAGATGGTCTCAGGAGACTTGTCACTGATTACAATGCAGATGTCAACAGGAACATACTGAAATGTCACAGGGCCAGACTAATACAATACTGGTGAAACATACGCACCAGCCAGGTGCTATACACAACAGTAGGCGAGGGTGCCTGATTGATGTTACAGCAACACATCTAAGACTTGCATACAGGGGTAGTGAAAAAGGCCTACTCAGGCTCTATTTCTATATTCCACATGGAAATATATAAGCTGGAAGTCATGTCGAAACCATGCAACAGCACAACTTGGATAGAAAAAATCCCTGCTGGTGAGACAGAAATTCAGTCAACATATAGGACCTTACCAACCAAAACCAGATATAACCTAGCAAGAAAAGAACAAAATGGTCATCTTCACACACAAGTATGGCAAATTCTGACTAAGAAGATGACCTGTTAGGTGTTCAGCATGCATACGGCACTGATTAAAAACATATTAATACAGAATATTATGGATAGCGAACAAAAATGGTACAAAGTAATAAGCAGAAATGATGACTTGAGAGGCTCCTCTGCATCACCTCAACAGTACAAGGACCGACATATTTCAGCTGGGGCAGCACAATGTTACACAGCTTTACTTAGGAAAGAAGATCATGTTCAACAGTAAAAATATGCAGAATCAAGCAATTTGTTCCGAAAAACAAGAAACCAACTCTGATAGTACACAAAAATGAGTTAATAAATATAACAATGAGTATTAATGAGTCAAATTACCAAGGCTGCTCCACAATCCTGTTTCCCACTACTTAAGACTATTTCCAAAATTATGTATAGGTTCTTTACAGTCAAGTACTTACCACTCGAGTTTCTGTCCAAGGAAAGGCGCATGCCAAGACTGCACCATTCAAGAAATTCAACTGAAGCCTATATATTATAGTAACTAGTCTGCTTGGTTGTGCAGCCAGCAAATAAATCTGTAACAAAAGTATATTATTCATAATAGGCTTTGCAGAATACAAATGTCAGTAATATACGTAAAAGAATTGTCTGTGATTTAATGAAACCTGGTAGGATGAAAAGTGGTACGTCCTGTTAAGGGAACTTCATAATAAATAACAAAGGTACGAACATGCCTCTGAGGTATGTAGTGAGGTGTCAAAGTGTATTGGCATCAAAGACTATATGTGCCTATTACAACAAAACATTCCGTTGGATGTGCATTGTTGTTCTGCCCTACTGCATTCAACTTCCACTAATCTGTAACACATGCATTTTGATGCTAACCTGTGTCATCACCAATAACAGCTGCAGAGTATGAACAGAACAGAACTTATTCAGTTGAAACTCAACTGTATTAAATCATAATGTTTTTGAACCCAAATGGCAAGGACAGACTTTACAGAACAAGCAGTGGTGTATCTCCCACACCTGACAGTTAAGTGTGATAAGGATCACACTTCTAATCCCTGGAAGCAGTATCAGATCACACTCTGTCTGTCCATCCACATGAAACAACTCAGCTCCCACCAGAAAAATTCTCATGAAATTTTATATTTGAATATTTTTCAAACATCTGTCAAGAAAGTTCAAGTTTCATTAAAATCTTACAAGAATAACAAGTATTTTAAATAGAGACCAATATACATTTACGATAACATCTAGCTCAGTTCTTCTTAGAATAAGAAATGTTTCAGCCTACCCTTCGACCTTTCCTTCTATACCGCTACATGAAAAATAGGAGGTAACTAAATATGCTGATACTTGCCTGTAAAGCTGTTGTAATATGGCATGGATTGAATAAATATATCACAGTTCTTGACGCACATTTGAAACCTATTTCCATCCCCCACATCAGGGATGTAATAACCAATAGCACCCTTTTACCAGTATAATTTTTCTGGCCACAACTGCAGATGTGTGGTATGAGAGAGAGATGCCTGTAGCCCCACACAATACACATCACAGCAAAGGCCAATGTTATGCATGTCTCAATTATTCTTCTTGATGTGGAAAGAAATGAAGCACATTCTGGGCCACCATTTCCAGGCACAGACGCATTCACTCCACTGTATGCCCACTCAAACATTGCACAGTGGTCACAAAAGTTGAGGTTATTTATCTACAAGATTAAATGAAGTAAATTAGATTACACTTAACTGGAAATAATTATGTCCTGTTGTTTATTTGCCTGTAACCTTTCCAAGTCAAAAAAGATGTTTCCCTTTCATGGATGATTATGAGCAAAGCACTTAAATCTGGATACAAAAAGCAGCAACTGGACATAATATCATACTTAACAACTTAGTCTGATATTTAAGGTCAGTTCTTCTAACTGAAATTTTATAGTGTGTATAAAATTAATCCAACTACTGCCAAGATAACAATAAATACTAATTCATGCAGAACTGACACAAACGACATCCTGTATTGGGCAGAGTACAATTTAATAAACCTGTAATTGTGCATCCATGCATTTACTGCAATTTTTTATACGATTACATTTACTGTACACATTTTACAAGATGCAGTCAGCAAGTAATGTCTCCTATTTTTATTTCATGCTATTTACAAGTTTGGTACATAAAAATTTGATAGAACTTCAATACAACATTTCTAAAGGCATAGTTATTTTTTGGTGCTGTCTTCATCTTTTTCAAAAGTTTTCTTCCACCTCTGAACAAGAACATGCATTACAGCCTGCCTCTGCAGTCACTTGCATATAGTGGTTTGCAGTACCACGTCACTGGAAAAATGCTGTCCTCATAAACTTTTTTCAAAGGACCAATCAGGTGATAGTTTGATGGTGTGAGGTCAGAACTGCAGGGTGTTCTGCCACAACAAGCATTTTCAAAAACTTCTTAACATGTAACAATTTATTCTAGGTACTCAAGCTTGCAATCTTCTGTTTCCAAAGCTTGTCACTCATCCAGCATTTAAAAATACAAAACTGAACAGTGTTTTAGAGACAGGCTCTGTAAAACACTCACTTGGACCCAACACAGAGTGACTGTCAACCACTGAAGGTTTTGTTCATTTTTTGTACTTTTCAACAAAGAATGATGGGCTATGCCCAAAAACTGATGATAATATGTAATACATGAGTATGCCCTATCACCAGAACACACTAGAATCACATACTCAGTATCTGCAAACATACAATCTCATTTAAACACAGAACTTACAAACAGTCTGTCTAATTGTCCAGAACAAATGACATATTATTGGTGATAGGAGAAAAAGGAATCATCCTATTAGTTAATGGCATACAAGCTATTCAGTCCACTCAGTAATACAGTAAAATTAGTAAAATTCTTTTCATCTGAAATCCTGATGGTTCGGCACTTGAGGACAATAGTCCCAAGACCAGATATACATCATCTCTGACCAGATGTTTTGCCATTGAGAACTAATTCTGTTACTTTATCTTGTGTTATCTGGACTTGACTGAGCACACTGAGCCATTACAATGGCTTCAAAATATCCAAAGACAAGTAACCAAGGTACAGCTGGTATAAGAAAACATGTAACATTAATGATTCTTCAGAACCTTGAAAAAATTAGGAGGCATGAAAGGCGAAAGCAGGTGGCAATGGCTTCATAGAACATCAGATCTTCAACTATGATATAAAGAAACAGAACAACCAATTATGATTGTTCATGGCATCCAGTGAAAGTATGAAGGGACTCTTCAAGCAACAGACATTGAAACAGCTTAAATAAGCGCAACTGGGAAAGGTGCTGTATAAGTGGTTTACAGCAATGCATTATAAAGAAAAACCTGTAACTGCGCCCATGTTAATTGAAAAAGCTGACAACTGTCCATTCTCCAAGGGCTCGCTGCAAAATGTAGGTAGTCTAATAATCCAGAATGAGAAGTCCGTTAAGGAGACGAAGGTCTGCAATGGACCATAGTGCCATCTCAGAATCAAAAGAAGAATCCGGAATATTTTATAATCCAGCACCTGTCCCATCTCAAGAGTGTTGTATTAAAGGAATGACAGAAGAAATTATCAAGCACAAAACAACTACATGCAATATGATTTACTGCATTCTATTAGCAAACCACTGTTAGTCTGTGTTGAAATTGACTTGACCTCAAAGCATGTAAATGCAAGACTACCTCCATAGTGATGTAAAGTGCTGTGGCAAGGCATGTTCCCACTTCCATATCTTCTTAAAACAAAAAATGTAAAACTTTGGTTCATGACAACTTTGTTTGCTGAAGACATGTGTATCACAAAAAAGAGGGTATTTCATGTACACTCAGTTACTTATTAAGAAGTAAAATTTCCAGAGTCAGTTCAGGGCAAATTTCTCGAACATGTTCGTGCATTATTACTAATGTGCTGACCATGAGATATCACAGTTATTTCCAGTGGTTTGTTAAGTTATTAGTATGGGATAATGTTTTAAGATGGCACATAGCAATATTCAGTGACTTCAAGGTAAATTATCTACTTGGACAGTCAGATCTAGAATGATTACGGGACACATAAACACTTCATACTATTTCTCACTGCTTTACTTATCACAAATAAGAAAACTCAGAGAATCAGCCAAAAAAAAAGTACACAAAAACCCTAGGGTAATCTAATGAGTCCTGTGGTTTTCACTGTGGCGAAGATTCAGATTATGCTGTTATGAGTTATTCAATCTAGTGTGGAAGTTAATAAACATCTTGAATCAACCTTATTTCGGAGGTGCACAAATTCTTGGCACCCGGTTGCCTCAACCACTGAACTCTGTAGGGTCATGCCTGTGTTGGTGGGTTACAAGTACACAACTTGCTGCGCATCATATTTCTGGTGCCTAAAATTTTGAGGTAGCTCCTAGATTTTTATAAAATGTGTGGTCTAATGCCTTATGTCTCCAGCAGACCACAAATTCATAACCTTAAAAGGCATATTTAATTACCATTATGCAGTTGGTTAACTCCAATCATGGGTTTCTTCATTTACATACTTGAAAAGAAATTTACTGTATGCACAGTTTCACAGCTGGTAATCTACAAATCTTGTTCTTTGCACTGGCATCTGAGCAGCTGCATCAATAGGAAGAGTAACTACTGTCATGGACATGCATGTTTATATTCCAGCAGCTAATGCTTGGATGCTTTCAATAAGACAGTTATCAAAGCCACCAACAGCCATGAACATCTCAGCACATCAGAAGACGTACGTAAAACCAACAAATACACCATTTTATAATTTAAGCATACTACCCTTTACATAGCTCCCACATGTTTTGGCACTATTATCTCACCATCTTCAAAGAGCTGACATCAAAATTTCTTTAAAATATGCAGCAATAAAGTAGGTCACAATAATCGTACATATGTTATGGTATCAAGAATGTAGAATTTTGCAGGTTTTTGTTATAATAATATACATAAATATAATACAATGTTGGTACAAAACAGTGATAATAAAAACAATAACAATAACAACAACAACAGTAGTAAAGTTTGTTTGTTAAAATGGTCTATGTTGTGCTGAAATTTTTGTCTACAAACATCTATTCTTCCTTGATCCAAATTGGATCCCATCCTGTAAAATTTATCTATCTTTCTGGTCTTGTGACAGCTGTCGCCGTCTTCCGGAACCCAAACACCATTCCTTTCTGTTTAATCACTGATCTTCTTCTAAATGTCTTATTTTCATGGCTGCTCGTACACCTTCCAACCACGTTTTTCTTGGACGTCCTCTTTTTCTTCTTTCCCCTGGTATCCACTCCATAATTAATTTTGGTAGTCTCTCGTCTTACATCCTTTTAACGTGGCCATACCACTGGAGCCTTTTCCTCTCTATGATGTCTCTAATGTCCGGCTTCTCTTTCACTCCCATTATTTCCTTTGTATGTTCATTTTTTATCCTTTCTATCCTTGATTTTCTTGCTGACCTCCTTAGCACATCCATTTCTGTAGATAAAATTTTGTTTATTTCTCTGGTAGGTATTTGCCATACTTCTGCTCTATACATCAAAATGCTCTGAATTATTATTTGATAAATATATAATTTTCTGTTTTTTTGTAATATCTTTGTGCCACCAAACAGAATTTAAAGCATTTATAGCTTTTCTTGTTTGATTAATTCTGCTTTATTTCTGTTGTGTTATCTCCCGTCTGGTCTGTCTTTGTGTCTAAATAGGTACATTCTGTACTTGGTTTAATTTCTTCCCTGTTGTCAAATTTTAAACTTTCTTTTTCTTCTCCCATACATATATATTTGGTTTTTTCTAAATTCATTGTAAGTCCCCATTTTTCATATTCTTCCTTTAGTTTTCGTGCCATAAATTCCATGTCATCATGATCTTGTGCTATTAATACCTGGTCGTCTGCAAAATTGAGTGAGTATACATGTGTGTTTTGAACTGGTATACCCATTGCAAAATAAGAATAATATTCTTAAGTTATGTACAAAAACCATCTTTAGGTATGTTAAACATGACAAGTTTCACATCTGTACTAACCCTGTATGGTGTGTACTGCATGGTATGTGACTGTGGGTGGAGTTGCGTATTGCTCTAGGTGTATCAAGTGGAACTGTGTGCATACATCGTATTACTGTCATTTTAACCTAAAACCTGTAAAATTTTGGACTATTCATACAATAACATATGCTTATTACAGACTATTTCATTACTGTACATTTTAAAGAAATTTTTATGTCAGATCCCTGAAGATGGGAAGATTAATAAAGCCTATACATGTATGAGCTACATAAAAGACAGTAGGCATAAATTACAGAATAGTGCATTTGTTGGTGTTACATCAGTTTTTCATTTTATCATAATGCACAGAATAAACAATGTAAAGGTGAACACACAAGACAGTTAAAATACAAGAGAAGAATAAGTAAATTTTATTCCAATCACTAACCTGTACTGGTTAGCTGGTATCTTTGTTTCTTTAGCCAAATAAGCTGGATATAACGCTCCAGAAATGAAGCAGCATAATTGCACGACTTAACTATACAGGTAATGACACTTTTAACAAGTTCATTAATTATTACCCACAAATTAACCATAATATAAAAAACGCGGCACAACCCTATTGCATGTTAGTTTTATGGTTTAGTAATTTAAAATTATCACAATATATAATTCTATAAAATTAGAATCCATAATCACTTTTGGGACCAGATTTCAGTTATGTAACAATCTGCAAAAGCACAATGTGTAACGCGACTACATTAAACATACTCTAGCAACTAAAAATTTCTCACATTCTGTTGTAAACAGATCTACACTTTTAGTTATGTTCTTCATTACCAAAATAGGAGTTTTACCAGAACTCAAACTGTAAGTGTACGTGTTTCGTACAAAAAAATGCTTTGTGCAAACAAATGTCTTATAAAGCCTACAAAACATTCAAATGTTAGCATTTTGGTTGTTGGCGTGTTCTCAACAAAACGGACATTAAAGGAGCAGAAATAACGCATTTAAAAACAACTACTTTGTGGATCAACTTGGCTGGATGCATGACCCGGTATAACTGTTTATGTGCAGCACCATCCCCAACCGAATATTACATACGATTCAAAACTGCAGTACACTATATTTTAAACGTAATGTACAGTGACAATATTCCGACCTCGGAATGTCACAAAATATGAATTCTACAGAGCGGGGGTACGAAGAGACTTTAAAAACTTCAAGAGCCATTAACAGAACCTAACTATGCGAACCACTTCCGTACATTAGGTGAATTAGCACTAGAAATTAGAATCATCGCCCCAAATACGTCTTTATTTTTATTAACTATCTAAAATTATGTTCAGGTATTTACATTCAAGTACTTATTTTTCATCCATGTGTATTTCCAGCATCTCTTCTTGCCTGTGCAGAGACATTTTACCGCACTCCCATGCAGACACAATGCTCTTATCCGTGGCCAGAATCGAGTATCTTCTGACCTCTGGTGACACTAATAAACACTAAATAGTATTGAAATGTGCACCTTGTAGATAACGTAGAAAACTATATAGTACCGTGCTGTCATGTACCCGTATGCTGCCGTGACAATATCACGCTCTTTTGTGGCACGATTTTCAGTTGCCGGGAAGCACGCAGGCCCGCAGCCGAATTATGAACACAGTGGGTACAGCGGCTTTAAGTATGGATGCATATATACGTATGTATGTGCTTCTACTGTGTATATATATTTATGCATACATAAGCGCAAAAGAGCCTTTGTCAGACGACAAATTTAAATATTTAATTACGTAATGCGCTCTATAACATGACATGACATATTTTGAATGCACATACACTATTGACAGTGTGCACAACCACACAAACTGGATAATGCAACGCACCAGCAACTTCCATATAGAGTTGAAGACACATAAATGGATTGTGCCGCGCAAACTGAGAAAATTGCAAACCAGCTGCAGTGCCACTCGAAGACTATGCAACTTAGCTCCCAGGAAACTGAATATGGTTGTGTTGCACAGTAGTTGCCCAATTTCCTGTGTGACAATTTTTGCACTGTTCAGAGGGCAAGGAAGGTCCATGAAGCCACAAAGTTTGCTTTTGTACAGTTAGATGAGCACCAGTGAAGCCTCTTTGACAAGAGGGACCTAAAGGGACAAAGTGGATTTGGAGTGGGAAAGAATTTCATGACTTGAAGAAACCTGATTTTTTTATTAAAGCTTACAATAATATCACAATAGAGAGTAAGCTAATTAAGGCAACAAGAATAAGACATTATGACCGTTGTTGTTTACAAGTTACGTGAGTTCTCATACTGCTTAACTATCAACTGCATTTAACTGACACCCCAATGGAGGTGGAATTGCTCCTGCAGGCATTAAGGAAGTCGGCAGCCCTAGTGATCACAAGCAGTGGGTACTTCGTAAAGGATGTCGGCCAAATGACTTGGATCCAGTTGATGCATGCTTCATGGAATACAGGAGGCAACAAATTTGGGCTTTCTGACATGAAGACTCACAGAGGGTTTAAATGGGAAATTTTTATATAAAATTCTAATAATGAGAACAAATTTTTTACATGACATGTTATATGCAGGAAATTGTAACATTGATTCTTTAGGGATGAAAACTCTGATGTATGGCCAAAAAATGAGAAACAACATAATGAGTCACACTGAATATAGGGTACTTCACATTAGCACACACTCGACAATCAATGAATACCACTTTTGCATTAATCCAAAGGGTTGTTTTTAATTAAATAATAATTTATTTGTAACCACTGTATTATGAATTTGGTTAAATTCATATTATTTGCTACATTACTGACGAACAGAAGGAACTGAAAGTCATGTAACAAATACAAGTTTACAATGAACATAATAACTAATACTGAAGTACAATGTTGAGCTCAATGAAACTTCCCAAAATTGCAACATACAAATGATTCAGCCTTCCCTGACACAACACAGCACTTACAACACAATCTAAATACACACACACAAAGAATACAACCTTACATCAAATGTTTCAAATGAACGTTATGATTCTCACCACAAACGTGTACACATCACATTATACTTGTATCAATGAACTTTATGAACTGTACTGTGCCCACATTCTATGACTACTCAATATGTAAAATATTAACCAATTTAGAATTTGGTATTGTACATTTATGACAAGATATATCATGGTCATACATTACACATGGTATTTTAGCAGTTTTAATAAGCATAACAAGGTGATACACATAACCTACTTTAAAAGTGATGTATGTCGTTCGTAGCCTGCTCTCACACAGGATACTACTGGCGATATGATCATGATGCGATGACTATTCCACATGATGATGACACGATACAAAACGGACTGCGCACAATGGAGGCGATCCACTCCGACCATATGCACTGCTTCAGTGTGAGCACGTCACAAATTGTAACAGTATGTACATGTAAAACATAGGGGGAACAATACTGCCCATGAAAGTCATCCTCAATTATCTTTCAGGAAAAAATTATCTTATCCAATTATTTTAATCCCTCCCTGATGTTTTCCAAAACTAAACAAATTTCTGTTCATACAAAACAGTGTTCCCCACCAGCTGAACACTGCTTCCACATTCATGCCTACACAACCAAGCACAGCACTGTAAAGAACATGATATTCCTTTGTTACACAGTTCATATATCTGTAGCATTACACTTACGAATGACTGATAAACACAGTATGCTGAGTCGTCATCGTATCATATATGGCCATCATGAACATATCATCCATCATGTCTTCAGTGTGTGAGGTCCTGCTTGCTTAATACAAGGGGTTGAGTCATACTGCAAGTTAATCGTATTGCTGCTGTTACCTTCAGTTATGACCAGTGTGAAAGCCTCCTTAGACTAAAGTTGTAGACTCTTCCATTGTGCTTACATGGATCCAAGGTCCATCTAACAAATGGAAGACATTTGTGGGCAACAGGGTTGCCATCACCCAAAAATACACATCTTCTTCAAACTGGAGACATGTGCTGTCTCAGTACAATCCTGCCAATTTAATATCAGAATGAACTGAACTTGCAAATCTTTCATCATCAGCATTGTGGTGGAAGGGACCACAATGGCAATTACAAGACAATGGCACCAATTTCCAGGGTGCATCAAACCAATGACATGAAGTATACAACATGCTTCAGTGTTTCCCACAAATGGAGAGGATACAGAACTTCTTGGCCAGTGAAGGATGTGAATGGAAGTTCATTCCCCAACATGGACCCCACTTCAGAGGCTTATGGGAAGCAGCCGTGATATCCATGAAACACCACTTAATGTCATTCATTAGGAACACAAATTGCCATCTATGAAGAACTACGAGGGGGGACCCAAAAATAACTGGAATTATTTTTTTAAAATGGTCTATTAGGTTTTATACTATTACAACTCTAGTCTCCTTCAAAGTACTCTCCTTTTAACTCAATACACTTGTACCAACGTTTTTCCCATTGCTGAAAACATTTCTGGAAATCCTTTCAGTGCTGATGTTGTTCAAGACCTCCAGCGTTTTCTTTTTCACTTCATGGACATCAGCAAAACGTTTCCCTTTCTTCTGGCCTTTCATAGGAGGGAACAGGAAAAAGTCGCATGGTGCAAGGTCGGGTTAATAGAGAGGATGAGGAGCTGATTTCCCTAACAGAAAACAAAACTTCACGCACACTCTTTGTTCTTTATTATCAGCCATCATAAAAATCGCTGAACTTCCTAACAGGCACTTAGGAAAAAAGCCACAACAACAATAACAGTCAACCTAGATTGACGCCACGCGGCAGACTGCTAGAATATTGTGTTGACTCGCGACACCTAGCGGCGCATCACACAACTACTTCTAGTTCGCGCGCCACATTGAAATTCCGGTTATTTTTGGGTCCCCTCTCATATGTACTTTGCTGTCTGAGAGAGAGGCATGCTTGAATTCCAGACCTTTGTGTGCCTTATCTAATGATCCTCTTGATCCATCATACCTGTCTCCTGGACACTTTCTGATTGGTGAACCACTCACCCAATTACCATCTACTGACCATACTAATGTCAAATGCAGCAGGCTTTCCAGATGGCAGACTTTTCAACAAAAGCTACAACATTTATGGCAGCACTGGTCACCTGACTGCTTAACCCTTATCCCGCTAACATGGAGAAAATGGTGAACTCCTAATAATGCCAGCAAATGGCAGATTTAATTCAGTGTTTAAAGGGTTAATGGAGCTCCAGCAGTGTCAATGTTGGCCAAGATCATCCCCTAATAATCCACAGTCAGCAGATGTCATACTGCTGAAGGATGACACTGCTCCTCTACACTGGCCCATGGCTATCACCAATGTCCATCCAGGAACTGATGGCACGATATGAGTGGTCACCCTAAAATCCTCAAAGGGAGCATTCAGAAGACCCATTTCAAAAATTTACCCTCTACCACCTGTTAATGTTGAATTTTAATTTTTCACCTTTTGACAAGTGGCAGTATGTTGAGGTGCAGGACAAATTTATGCATAATAATATGTGGCAACACTGGGTTGCAAGTCGATTGCGCCATATTACAGTTTGATTGTGTTTTTCCTTCTGTTAACTCACACTAGTGATGCACCCCCAGCCGCGTGGCTTTCTCTAATCCAGCGCATGTCAGTCTGACTGCAGCTACGCTCAGAGTGTGACGTGTTTGTAACTAACTGCACGAGGCAATATCCTTCCGTGACAGCCACAGGGGTTGAATATCACACTGTGAAGGCCACAATGGTTTTGAAGTATACTCAGAGCTGAAACATAACATTTTACAGTAATTAGAGTTTGTGATTAACAGGAAATCTAAAAACTGTGTTGTGCAACAAACTGCTACATATGCATCTTTGTTACCTATGCACCAAAGATTATTAATTGCAAATATAAGTGCACTTGTTATTGTTAATGTCATCAACCGTCAACCATCACAATATACAGAACCAGCCATTATATTGTGGGTAAATGTAACATACGGTTAATTCCACACCCAATGTGTTGTCCTACATTGGTCAGTGCACCAACACATGGTGTCCTGCAAGGTTAGGTCCACTGCTTTCAATATATATACATTAATTAATTAATTAATAAAATCTCTGATAGTCATAATGTCTGCTGATGATACCAGTATGTTCATGTACAGTAATAATTACAATGAACTGAATCAAATGTGTACTTCTGTCTGTTGACGCATGGCTCAATGGTTCCAGAAAAAATCAGCTTGTATTAAAAAAAATGTGTGTGTGTGTGTGTGTGTGTGTGTGTGGGGGGGGGGGGGGGGTCAAATTTACACCCACTAAATATGTTCAACAGCCACTAGAATTGACATATGCAGGTCAAACTATCACTGAAGCTAATACAGTGAAATTACTAGGAATAAACTGGATAATAATCTCACCTAGAAGACACATACAGAACAATTACTCCATTAGTAAAGTACTGCTTCTTTCATAAGCAGAAAACTATTCCATGTGTTACGCACTGATACTCTTAAAAGGATATTCATCAAAGGCACATGCAACGCTGTGTTGTACATACAACACAGGGTTAAATGATCAAGGAATATCGCCTAAGGGTCATCATTCTACTACTTATTAGGTTGTGTCAGTATCAGACTACAATATATATCAAAGTAATCAAGCTATAATTTATGGGAATTATTAGCTAAAATTAAGTGCAGTGTATAGTGTCATAAGTATGTCATTGCTTGTGTTGCAATACTTGATTGCAGTGCTATTATTCACATTATTATACAAGCTTATATTTTAACAATTGTTGACAGTGAGACGTGATCCACAAAGAATTTATACTATTGTATTCAAGGTGACAATCAACCAGTGTTACAAAGGGCGACAGTTTTGTTTGGCAAAATATTTAAACCTGTGGATTTATCAGTGGCAAGAAAGTGGATAAACTTCATATATTATGGTTTTATGTGGTAATATTAAAGTAGATCTTGTTTTGACTGGCATTATTACTGAATAGGTATTCCTGTTCATAGTCTTATGTATTTTCTCAACCAGAGCAGAACAATACAAACTGCATACATTGAATATTTTCATTCTTTAGTAAAATACGGCATAATTTTTTTTGGGGGGTAACTGGGTCAATATAAAAAAGGTGTTCTTATTACAAAAAAGGCTTTTGAGAGTAATGATGAGTCTAGGACTGAGGTGTTCTTGCAGAAGATAGTTTAACTCTTATCCTGCTAACGTGGAGAATAGGGTGAGCTCCTAATAATGCCAGGAGATGGCAGATGGGATTTAATTCAGCATTTAAAGGGTTAAACAACTACACATACTACATACAGTACCATGTTTATATATATTCTGTTGTTGATGATGTTCATTGTCTATAATCCTGATAACTCATCACTGCACTGTATTATACAAGGCACAAAACCAATGACATATATCAAAAGTAAATCTTTCTTGTATGCAAAAAAGGGTCACTTTCTTTTCTTTTAAATGTTTTAATAATTTACCATAAGATATATCAAGACTTAAAAATGATAAATTTTAAGGTGGCACTAAGAAGATATCCAATTACTCACACTTTACTATCTCTTGAAGACTTCTCTCATAATCAAAAACCAATTCATTAACTTCTATACTTGGGTAGATTTGAAATTGTAGCCTCGTTTGCTGTGTTTTGACGTGTTTAACGTAATTCAATTTGTCTTAATTTTCTTAGTTTGATTTAATTTTGTTTTGATTGGTGGCTTGGAATCATGCACTGTATGGCTCTCAAAACTATATTTGTTGTATTGTATGTTGTACGTGTATTGGCTATGTGTGTATGTGTGTCATTTGATTTATATATATGATTGACATATGACATACTCAACTGCTGTTAAGGCAGAAAATGGATCTGTGAAATGTACATACATACATACATACATACATACACGCACATATGTATGTATGTATGTATGTATGTATGTATGTATGTATGTATGTATGTATGTATGTATGTATGTATGTGTGTAATGTATGTATGTATGTATGTAATGTATTTATGTATGTATGAATATATGTGTGTGCGCACGCTCGTGTGCGTACGTGCATGTGTGTGTGTGTGTGTGTGTTTGTATGTGTATGTATGTGTGTGTGTGTGTGCATGTGTGTGTGTATGTGTATGTGTGTGTGTGTGCATGTGTATGTATGTATGTATGTATGTATGTATGTCTCAACATATACATATCAGTAAATGAATAAGGCACTGACTGTGAAGATGGAAACAGTGACAATGATAGGTAAAGGTGGATAGAATCTGACATGGTTTTTTGTGTAATAAGTGTATGAAATTAACAGTAAAATATTTTATCTTAGCAGATGTTGTTTTTAGGGGGTCATCTTAGATTTGGATAAATACATTTTCCCTTGGCAGACTTGTTTTTTGGGGGGTCACCTTAGAATAGAGCAGTCTTGAGTTTTGGTAAATATGGTATTTTTAAATCTCATTGTTCTTAAATTCTATATCAGGTACCAGTAAAAAATTATAGTAACGAATGATTTCTGCCTTCACTTCTTAGCTGTGAGAATGCTGGAATGGTTCCTGACACCTCCTGCATGTTCATAAGTAATTTAACATTGTAACAGTTGGTGGGGATTACTCTCTCCAGCACCAAGTTCACGTTCCCTACACAGACAAGGGTCGCAGAAGTAAGTCAGTGGCTTAGAATGATGCATACTGCATATAACCCAACATATGCAACCTTCTAACATGCACTTCCATAACAGAAATTTGCGAAGGGAACAAAATGCAATACAATAAACTTAAAATATACATGCATATAGAAAATTATCATATATGCATAATTTCAAGCTTCCATCGGAAGCAGATGAGAACTGGGCATTTGGGCATCAGAATAATTATTTTTTAACACCGTTGCACAAAAGGTCTGTTTCATTTCCTAAGAAATGGAAGTTACAGCTTTACTCATTCAGTCAAAATTAAAGTTCTTAAAAAATGATGCTCTAAAAACTGGAATGTCCCTGCAAAGGAAATTCTGTGAGGCACACACCATGACTTGAATTTAAATGCTGATACAGAAGGGTTGATCATCACTACTTATATTCCACATTCTACTGCACAGTAAATATGTGATTCAACACAACAGTTGCATACTGCAGACAATAATGACCCAAAGTAATGGACTGTGGGAACTAACACCTATTTTTCCTGCGGGAACTAACACCTATTTTTAACACTCAAAGTGTTCCACGACTTCCGAACATCTTACCGGATGAAGAAATAGCATGATTGAAAGGAATGGTACATTGAGAATAGTACACCCCCAAGAACACAAATGCTTTGTACAACACTTATAAAGCATGTGATATGAGTGGATATGCATATGACACATATGTGTATTTGGGAAGCACAAGGCCCACGAGACTGCAGAAGTGATCATAATTCATACATCTGTGAGACATGACACAAGAAAGGTAGAGGGGCATGGATATAAGCTACATATGGTCTTTTCCCCCCCTACCTGAGTTTTCCTACTAGCTGACAAAAAGAGAGCTGAGTGCAAGAAGTGTAATATGGGACTGTGCACTGTTGCTTACAAGACCACCAAACAAAAATATAATGCTGATATATTAACCAAAGGTAGGTCATCAGAATTACAAAACCTTGCTACGTAAGTATGTAATCAGACAGGTTTGCTATGCTTCCAGCAACATGATACTTAATAAACACATGGACACCAAGATATGGCACATTGCAGCAACCAGCATATGGTCACTTACAACAGAAGTCTGTCTTCATGGTGTGGTGCTCAAATAAGCATGGAGAGTTCACTCAAATGAAAACTAAGGTGAAAACCTGCTAGTTAAATAATGAATATCGCTTTGGCACTGGAATTTAGTGCCCTGTGTACTCTGCAAAATACCAGCAATCTCAATGACTCCTCGATACCTGGCACATTCTTGGTCAACAAATTTAGTGCCCATATAGTCTTCCCAGCATCACAATGTAAGCTGACTAATACTGTCTTTTGGAGCCAAAGGGATAAGAGTTTTGAACCCTGGCTGTTAGTTCATTGTTCTTCAAGATAAAGTGGGAAAAATTAACAAATTACATACTTTCACGTTGTGCCACAGCTCAGTAGCTGGATGCTGGAGTCCAATGGTACAGCCTCAGGATCAACACTTGGTGACTTGACTGTTCCATTCATGGTGGACGAAGTGGATATTCATCACGTTCTCACATTTCCCATCGCACCTTTTCAGTCCACCACTGCTTTGAACTCATCTATCACCACTCTTTAATGGGTGTGATGGTCCTGACAAGAGAGCATATTATCAAATAAATCAGTCTTCATACTTGCATCCTCGCAAGTGACCTAGCATTTAGTTGGTTGCAGAGTAAGAGATTTATATTCATAAACTTGTATATGAACATACAACAGCAAAATATGAATATGGAAGTGTTAAATACACAGCTACAGGTGACAGGTTACCTGAAGCTGCAACAGTACAGTACAACCTCAACAATAAAGAATCCAGAGAACAAAAATATTGGGGCCTTCAAATTAAAGACACAAAAATTTTAAAACTCTGTACCCATATCATGCAGACACATACATACAAGAGTGAATAACAGATTGCAGGTACCTCGCAAATGAATTACTCCCGCTGAATAGGTTCAAATGCTCAATGCACATGTTTTTGATGATGGTGAATCTGCTTACCTTTCACCAATACTTTATGCAAACCATCTTTCCAGATTGCAAATTTTAAGTAATCAGAATATAATTGTTCCCGAATTGGAATAGAAGGCAGAGTCACAAAACAAAGTCAACTTTCAAAATATCTACATCACTGTTTCCACTTCTTTCCACTGTCCCTGTGACATCAAATGTACACTACGTTGATGATACAACAGAGAAATAATTTATTTGGAATGATGAATATTTAACATATGTTTATATTTGTCAATACAGAATGCCCAAGTATCAAGGTTTACAACGTCACAATTAATAATGCACAAAACTAAAATCCAAGTTCTGTATAATTAAGTTAAAAATATGTTCAAAAATTGTCTAAGACTGCAATATATAAAATATACCTAGCCTGAAATGAAATACTACTTGGGTTACTAATCAAGGAGACTGGCTGGGCATGTGGCATGTATAGGGGAGAGAAGAGGTGCACAGTTCTTGGGGGGAAGCCTAAGTTACAGAGACCACTTGGATGACCTAAACGTAGATCATGGGATAGTATTAAAATGGATCTTCAAGAAACAGATGAATGGGCACAGACTCTATTGATAAATCTCAGGACAGGGACAAGTAGTGGGCTCTCATGCATTTGGCAATGAACCTTCAGGTTCCAAAATATGCAGAGAATTGCTTGACTAGCTGAGGATGGAGACTTTGTTCCTTGAATTATATAAACAATCCGTGCAATAAAAAGCCCCAGCATATGTTATGTATGCTGCTCCACACACTTATTTAATTTACAGTGACTTACTATTGCACAATTATTCTTAAGGTTATTGCACAAATATACTATGTCCAATAATTATGTAATAACACTCAGTACACTTGAGTTACATGAAAATTTACCTAACGGAATATTAACAAAATACTCCACTATGGAATATCTACATATAAACTACAATATTATATGAGAATCTGTCTAATGCAACATTTATCAAATATTCAATTAAAGAATACTCATACAATTACAAAGTCATACTAAGGAAGCAACACCCAACTATTGAAACAAATTTTAAAAATTCTATAATCACTGAACAATGTTAATGATTAAAGTTAATTTTGTCTTGTCTTGTCTGTGGCGCTGCGACCCAACGCGGGTCATGGCCTCCTCATTCTTGAGGTTTCTAGATCACACATGACGACGCACCACAGTCGGTAGGACTCCTCTGGACGAGTGATCAGATCGTCGCAGAGACCTCTACCTGACAGCACACAACACTCACAACAAACATCCATGCCCCCGGTGGGATTCGAACCCACGATCTCAACAGATGAGCGGCCGCAGACCTACACCTTAGACCGCGCAGCCACTGGGACCGGCTAATGTTAATTTTACTACAGGGATTTTGGGATAAACACCATCTATATAACTTAATATTCATAACTGAACAAAACACTTTATCATCACACAAGAAATAAGCAAGTGAAGCACTTGTGTTAAAGGATAAACTCTATGCAACTTGGGAGCTACAAGGGTGGTCTGAAAAGTTCTCGGCCTAACAATGAAAAAACAAATTTATAATTTCAAAATTATTTTTATTTTTCAACATAATCACCCTTAAGACTAATACATTTATTCCAGCGATGCTCCAGCACCATTATCCCATCCCTGTAGCGGTTCTTCATAAGTTTTGCAAAGTACCCCTCCACAGCTGCAATCACCTCTTGATTCGAAGAGAAATGCTGACCAGCGAGGAAGAGTTTGAGTTTTGGGAAGAGACAGAAGTCACAGGGAGCCAAATCTGGGAAATAGGGTGGATGTTCCAACAATTCATGGTGCAGATCCCTTATTTTCCTATCGCCAAAACACTTTTGTGGGCGGGTGCATTGTCCTGATGAAAGATGATTTTTTTCTTTTGCAAACCGGGTCTTTTCTCATTAATTTTTTCATCTAGTCTGGTTAAAAGATTGGAATAATATTCCCCAATTATTGTTTTACCCTTTTCAAGATAATCAATAAACAAAAGGCCTTCAGCATCCCAAAACACCGATGCCATGACCTTTCCTGCTGATGGAACCCACCTTGTCTTCTTTGGCAATGAACAACTGGCTTCTGTCCACTGTTTTGACTGCTGTTTGGATTCTGGTGTGTAATGGTGGACTTTGCCTAACCATTTTCCCTTGCGTCAGTGCTAGATTCTGTGCCTAAGTCTAGTCAGTGTTTCACATTACCAGTCACTTTTGATTGTCACACCAGTAGAAAGTCAGTCTATTCATAATATTCCCTTTGTGACCACTAACTTTCCAACTAAACATTATACATTTCTTGGGTTAGGTACTTCCAATTGCACAGCCTAATCTCTTCTTTGCGGATAAGTAATGTCGAAATCAAAACTTAATGCCTTCTTTATATGAACACCATGTGGTAGGTCTCTGCCTGTAATAATCACCTACCGTTGCCGCCGCTGTCCATGCCCTTTGGCCACTAAGACTTGGTAAGGACAGCATTTCTTCATGGGTATGCACAACTAAGACCATATGGTGGTGAAATGATGTACTAAGACCACACTATCCAATGAGAACCTTTTTACTTGCTGAAATGGCAGCCCCTGTCCCAATCATTTCTGAATGCCCATATACAAATTGTGTGCATTTATGGTGTATGTGGATGATAATGCACAAAATGAGTAATATTCAATTTAGATATAACAAGTTTTGTTTACTAATAAAGGTCACGATTCATGGTGTACAAATACTGCTGTTAATACATATAATACAATGGGATACCAAATCAAAGTGGAACCTGACACTTCCCTACCACATGAACAGCAGCCTTCTATTGATCCCTACTATGAGTCAATGTAGGCAACTCAACCCACATCACATACACTACTTTATAAAACTTCCAAAAACTTACCAAAATGGCTAGTGAAGGTCTTCTTCTAGGTGACTGCAGCAGTAATCAATATCTGAAAAATTACGTACAAATTAAGAAGGAAATCACAACACAAGATAATCACTGCAAAAGAGGGAAAAAAAAGCATATGAATACTGTGAAATTGCTGCTCTTCTGAAATTCACCAATAATGGTCCCAATGAACACCTGTGTCATCCATCCAAATTTTTCTTTAGATGAAGTACAGTTGGGCAAAATGGCATCTTGCTACCAATACATTGGCTTCACATACAAAAAAGAAGGTTTTACTGAAAAAGCCTGATCCCCCCCCCACCCCCTCAAAAAAAATGTTCCACTGACTGAACCATCTCTATACACTAAATGCTAAAGGAATAAAATCTGCAACAAAAAACTGTTCTGCATGACATGTACTCTACAAAACACAAAATTGGTTATCTAGTTGTCACCCAGTATGACATGTGAAAAAAAAGTTATTAACAGTTCACCATTTTTAAATTGAATTATGGAAAACCATGCTGCAGTGCAGCGTAAATAAACGTCGTACTGTATCACAGTGAGAATTATTTAAACTGTTATCTTTCATTTTTCTTTCCTGAATTCACATACATTTAGTTATACAATTTGGTGTTTATGTTATACTGAAGGATCACTCTGGAATTGTATTTTTACCTTCACTGGACCTGAACATATACTTTGTTTCTTTTGGATATGCATTTCATGATACAATTCCAACTTTCAATAACAGTATGTACACATGTATACATCACCAGTGCAACAAACATGCAAGCTATGCAACTGCCACTAGTAATTTGCCATGCAGATACAGTTTTGCTTCAGGATGGTCAAAGTACCAAAAAAAAAAAAGGG
>Ga0268261_10000737_pt1 | contig 21211 bp, 18 predicted proteins | sample TergutNc150P1_FD_190353 | JGI IMG/M metagenome (GOLD analysis project Ga0268261, IMG submission 190353) | Nasutitermes corniger P1 segment gut microbial community from laboratory colony in Florida, USA - Nc150 P1 (SPAdes) (version 2) | ecosystem: Host-associated > Arthropoda: Insects >...
GGGGGGGGGGGAGGTGCAGTCACACAAATATGGTGATATTTATAAAATAAGTGAGACTGAAGTGGAAAGCGAAGAGGACTGTCGCGACAGAAAGTATGGAATTCATATAATTTCTTCTCAGGTTCAGGAGAGAGGAACTTATTATCCTTCACTCCAGGAAGTTTATCCATATGCTATAAATAAACATGTCAACATTATCTTTCATTTAGAAACGTCAGTGTGTTGTCGTTACGCATTCCGTTGGTGTCATTTCGTGTTAGGGTCAAATTAGACTGTTGCAGTAATCTGGAGAACACATTTGTAGGTGCAGCAAATGCAAGGTGATTGTAAAGTAAATACATACGTGATGTTAAGTGCCTGCATTTTTAAGCCCACAGACTACCATTTAGTGTCACATTTCAACACAGGACTCAGCATTTTGCACATACACATCTGCAGCATGGAAGACCCAACACGTTTCCTTGAGAAGTCAAGAGGGACAACGGGTGAAGTATTTACAATATGCTATTTACTGTTCATTAAATGTTCCTAGTTTTGGTCGGCAGTCTTCCTCTTTGGCCTAACCCCACAAAAACAAATCACATGGAGTGAATCGGGACTTCGCGGAGACCATTCTGTTGGTCCTGAACGCCCAATCCACCAGCCAGGAAAATGGCTGTCATGCCATGCACGAAAAGGAAGCGCAAAATGTGGTGGTGCCCCATCTTGCATGAAGAGCAGTTCGTTGTAATTGTCCCACTGAGAAATAATGGTCATACCAACATAGTGCCTGCTTGCTTTCCATTTATCCTATGTGCGCTTCTGTACGTCTGGCATTTGATCTGCACTTAGAGACAAGTACACTTTAGGAATATACTCGCTCGCAGTTACTGCACAATGGAACTCGTTATGTGTAGGCCATATGAAGTACAGTCAAGCATGCTTGAATAAACTCACCCCGTACCTCAGTTGTGAGCTCAGTAATCGCTGTCACCTCTGTAACACACATCAGTATTCACGAACGCCTGTGCTACTGAAAGCTACGTAGTCAAGCGAGGCCGTGTTCATTGTGGACCTTCATTTTATATAAGGCCATATGCTCAACCTTGTACACCTTATTATCGAGCCTTCCGTATAGTTGTCATTGCAAAACCGTGTGTTCTGAACGCAGTGATATGGGGGTTGGCCTTTCTGTTTCGTGTTCGGGAAGTCCCTTCCCGACCGGAATTCCCTGCCATCCAGGGACTAATTTTCTTAGTTTACCTCAGTCATCCAGGCAAGAACACTTTAATTTCTCTTTTGAATAGAGCTGATTTCTGGAATCCTGTCGTGTAGTTTGGTAGATAGATAGTAATTTTTCGGGAGCACATGCTGCCTCTATTTGCAGCATATAAGTTGAGAAGATGGAGGCAGCACGTACTTCCGAAACGCCGGTAGTTACACGGCGTCCCATACCGCGGTAAAATTATATTTATATTCACCGCCCTGAAATTTTCAAATATAATGGGTCTCTTGTAGCTACATAATTCGTTGCACTCGGCACGGCGTCCCTAGTTGAAGCAAAGAATTCGCGACGTCACAGAGCAGTATGCGACGTCCTATGGCCGCTTGCATTTTGATGGGTCAGCAACACGTGACGTCATTCTGCAGCGTGGCTCGATAGTGAACTACTAACATTAAGACGATGTCAGCAACACGTGACGTCATTCTGCAGCGTGGCTCGATAGTGAACTACTAACATTAAGACGATGTCAGCAGCACGTGACGTCATTCTGCAGTGAACTACTAACATTAAGACGATGTCCATCGCGGTCTTGTGGCTCACGTTACTGTTCCCTGTTCAGGATAAACCCACTTCGAAACACGGCCGGGTCACCTACACCGAGTAAGGATTTCTTGTTTCCCTCCAGGAAAACGCCAGTATAGTGTATTATAGCCACCACGCCCAGTAACACCCACATCGATTACCATTTCCGTGGACCAAAGTCCTTCAGAGCGTTACAGTCATTCGGCTGCTCAAAATATGGCCCGCCTTGTGTGGAACTTGAAAATGCTTTGCAGTGTCCACAAGACCCCACATTTTTTCGCATCTCATTTCAGTCATGCCCATTTTAACATTATCGTTTCACGTATGTACATATATCAAAGGTTGTGCTTTCTTTGTGTTTGCATGATTAAAATGTTGTACGCATTTATTATTATGTATCACAGGCGTGCTGTAGCAAGGCGCCAACGCCACACAGTTGCCGTAAATAAACGAACATGAAGATGGGGTCTCCCTGAACACGTTACGTACATGTAGTGTACGGAGTGTCGTGGCTTGTAAACATGTCGTCTGAGGTTAGAACGGCTTGTAAGGCTGCATTAGAAAGTGAATGTAAGTGCACTGCCATATGTCTCAAAAGAATTATATTCTTTGTGGGAATATAAGGATCGAGAAGTACATTACTTGAAGCTTAATTTCTTAGAATCTAACAATAGTTTTAGGGGAGGTACAGCGAAACAGTAATTGTTAATAGTCAAAAAGCTTTCGATATTCCGGTCTCCCAGGCTGTGGAAAGAATACAGACTGTCTGAGAGCAGAATGCCGACAAAAATATTTACACCTGATGGAGAGAAACTGCAGCGAGAGTTGGAAAGGAAATTACGTAATGAGGAGCAGCACTGTTCGTACATAATGAGGAGTAACGGTATTCTACATAATGAGGAGCAGCACTGTTCCTAAACAATGCAGAGCAACGGTATTCGTACGTAATGAGGAGCAAAGGTGTCCGTACATAATGAGGAGAAGCACTGTTCTTACATAAAGAGGAGCAAAGGTCTTCGTACATAATGAGGGGAAGCAATGTTCGTACATAATGAGGACTAACGGTTTTCGTACATAATGAGACGCAGCACTGTTCGTACATAACGAGGAGCAACGGTATTCGTACATACAGAGGAGCAGAAATGTTCGTACTTAATGACGAAAAAATGGTATTCGTATTTAATGAGGAGCAGCACTGTTCGTACATAATGAGGAGCAACGGTTTTCGTAAATAATAAGGAGAAACTGTGTTCGTACATAATGAGGAGCAACGGAGTTCGTACATAATGAGGGGCAGAACTGTTCGTACATAATGAGGAGCAACGGTATTCGTACATAATGAGGAGCAACACTGTTCGTACATACTGAGGAGCAGCACTGTTCGTAAATAATGAGGAGCAGCACTGTTCGTACATAATGAGGAGCAGCACTGATCGCACATAATGCGGAGCAACGGTGTTTGTTCATAATAAGGAACAACGGTGTTTGTACATAATGAGGAGCAGCACTGTTCGTACATAATGAGGAGCAAAGTTATACGTACATAATGAGGAGCAACGGTGTTTGTACATAATGAGCAGCAGCAATGTTCGTACATAATGAGGAGCAACGGTATTCGTACATAATGAGGAGCAACACTGTTCGTACATGAGGAGCATAACTGTTTGTAAATAATGAGGAGAAGCACTGTTCGTATATAATGGGGAGCAGCACCGTTCGTAAATATGAGGAGCAACGGTGTTTGTACATAAAGAGTAGCAACGGTGATCGTACATAATGAGTAACAACGGTGTTTGTATATAACGAGGATCAGTACTGTTCGCAAATAATCAGGAGCAACGGTGTTTGTACATAATGAGGCACAACGGTGTTTTTAAATAATGGGGAGCAGCAATGTTTACAAATAATGAGGAACAACGGTGTTTGTACATAATGAGGAGCAGCACTGTTCGCAAATAATAAGGAGCAACGGTGTTTGAAAAAAATGACGAGCAACGGTGTTCTTACATAATCAGGAGCAACGGTGTTTGTACATAATGAGGAACAGCGGTGTTTGTACATAATGAGGAGCAACGGTGTTTGTACATAATGAGGAAAAACTGTTTGTACATAATGAGGAGCAAAGGTGTTTGTACATAATGAGGAGCAACGGAGTTTGTATATAATGAGGAGCAAAGTTGTTTATATATATTGAAAAGCAGCACTGTTCGTATATAAGGAGGAGCAGTACTGTTGGTACATAATGAGGAGCAGCACTGTTTGTACATAATGAGGAGCAACGTTGTTTGTACATAATGAGGAGCAAAGGTGTTTGTACATAATGAGGAGAAACGGTGCCTGTACATAATGAGGAGCAGCACTGTTCGTACATAATGAGGAGGAACGGTGTTTGTACATTATGAGGAGCAACGTTGTTTGTACATTATGAGGAGCAACTGTGTTTGTACATAATGAGGAGCAACGGAGTTTGTATATAATGAGGAGCAAAGTTTATTATACATAATGAAAAGCAGCACTGTTCGTATATAAGGAGGAGCAGTACTGTTCGTACATAATGAGGAGCAGCACTGATTGTACATAATGAGGAGCAACGTTGTTTGTATATTATGAGGAACAAAAGTGTTTATACATAATGAGGAGCAACGGTGCCTGTACATAATGACGAGCAGCACTGTTCGTACATAATGAGGAGCAGCTACGTTTGTACATAATGAGGAGAAACTTTGTTTGTACATTATGAGGAGCAACGGTGTTTGTACATAATGAGGAGCAACGGTGCCTGTACATAATGAGGAGCAACACTGTTCGTACATAATGAGGAGGAACGGTGTTTGTAGATGAGGAGCAACGGTGTTTATACATAATGAGCAAAGTTGTTTGTACATAATGAGGACCAAAGGTGTTTGTGCATGATGAGGAGCAACGGTGTTTGTACGAAGTGAGGAGCAACGTTGTTTGTACATAATGAGGAGCAACTGTTTTTGTACATAATGAGGAGCAACTGTGTTTGTACATGAGAAGAAGCGGTGTTTGTACATAATGAGGCGCAAAGGTGTTTGTAAATAATGAGGAGCAACGGTGTTTTTACATAATGAGGAGCAGCACTGTTCGTAAATAATGAGGAACAGCACTTTACGTCCATAATGAGGAGCAGCACTGTTTCTACATAATGAGGAGTAACGGTGTTTGTACATAATTAAGACCAACGGTATTTGTACATAATGAGGTGCAACGGTGTTTTGTACGTAATGTGGAGCAACGGTGTTCAAATATAATGAGGAGCAGCACTGTTCCTACATAATGAGGGGCAGCACTGTTCGTACATAATGAGGAACAACACTGTTCGTATATAATGAGGAGCAACGTTCTTTGTACATTATGAGGAGCAAAGGTGTTTGTACATAATGAGGAGCAACAGTGTTTTTACATAATGAGGATAAACGGTGTTTGTACATAATGAGGAGCAGCAGTGTTCGTACATAGTGAGGAGCAACGGTGTTTGTACATAATGAGGAGCAACAGTGTTTTTACATAATGAGGAAAAAGGGTGTTTGTACATAATGAGGAGGAGCAGTGTTCGTATATAATGAGGAACAGCACTATTCGTACATAATTAGGGGCAACGGTGTTTGTACATAATGAAGAGCAACGGTGTTTGTACATAATGAGGAACAATGTTGTTTGTACATAATGAGGAATAACGCTGGTTGTACATGAAGAACAACGGTATTCATACATAATGAGGAGCAACGGTGTTCGTACATAATGAGGAGCAACACTGTTCGTACATTATGAGGAGCACCAGTGTTCTTACATAATGAGCAGCACTTCTCGTACATAAGGAGGAGCAAAACTGTGCGTAGATTATGTGGAGCAACGGTGTTTGTACATAATGATGAGCAACGGTATTTGTACATAATGGGGATCAACGATATTCGTACATAATGAGGAGCAACGGAATTCGTACATAATGAGTGGCAACGGTTTTTGTACATAATGAGGAGCAACACTGTTCGTACAAAACGAGGAGCAGCACTGTTCGTACATAATGAGGAGCAGTACTGTTGGTAAATAATGAGAAGCAGCACTGCTCGTACAAAATGTGGAGCAACTGTGTTTATATATATTGAGAGGCAAAGGTGTTTTTAAATAATGAGGAGCAAAACAGTTCGCACATAATGGGTAGCGACACTGTTCGTACATAATGAGGAGCAGCACAGTTCGTTTATAATGAGGAGCAGCACTCTTCGTACATGAGGAGCAGAAGTGTGTGTACATAATGAGGAGCAACGGTGTTTGTACATAATGAGGAGCAACGGTATTCGTACATAATGAAGAGCAACGGTGTGCGTACATAATGAGCAAAGGTGTTTGTACATAATGAGGAACAACGATATTCGTATATAATGAGGAGCAACGGTTTTTCTGCATAATGTGGAGCAACGTTGTTTGTACATAATGAGGAGCTATGAAGTTCGAACATAATTAGGAACAACGGTGTTTGTACATAATGAGGAGCTGCAATGATTGTTCATTATGAGGAGCAACGGTGTTTGTACATGAGGAGCAATGGTTATCGTACATAATGAGGAGCAACTGTGTATGTACATAATGAGAAGCAGCACTCATCATAAAGATTGATGAGCAACGGTATTCGTACATAATGAGGAGCAACGGAGTTTTAACAAAATGAGGAGCAACATTATTCGTATATAATGAGGAGGAACGTTGTTCGTACATAATGAGGAGCAACTGTGTTTGTACATAATGGGGAGCAACGGTGGTTGTATATAATTACGAGCAACGGTATTCATACGTAATAAGGAGCAACGGAGTTGGTACAAAATGAGGAGCAACTGTATTCGTACATATTGAGGAACAACGGTGTTTGCACATAATGAGCAACGTTATTCGTACATAATAAGGAGCAAATGTGTTCGTACATGAAGAACAACTGTGTTAGCATATAGTGATTAGCAACGGTGTTTGTACAGAATGAGGAGCAACGGTGTTTGTACATAATGGGTGCAGAAATCTTCGTACATAATAGGGAGCAATGGTGTTTGAACATAATGAGGAGCAACGGTATTCGTACATAATGAGGAGCAAAGGTGTTCGTATTTAACGAGGAGCATCGGTGATTGTACATAATGAGGAGCAACGGTGTTTGTACATAATGAGGACCAACGGTGTTTGTACATAATGGGAGCAGCAATCTTCGTACATAATAGGGAGCAACGGTGTTTGAACATAATGAGGAGCAACGGTATTCGTACATAATGAGGAGCAACGGTGTTCGTACATAACGAGGAGCATCGGTGATTGTACATAATGGGGAGCAACGGTGTTTGTACACAAAGAGGAGCATCGGTCTCTGTACATAACAAGCAAAGGGTTTTGTAGATAATGAGGAACAGCACTGTTCGTACTTAATAAGGAGCAGCACTTTTTGTACATAATGAAAAGCAGCACTGTTCGTACATAGTGAGGGGCAACTGTGTTTGTACATAATTAAGGACAACGGTATTTGTACATGAGGAGCAACAGTGTTTGTACATAATGAGGAGCAACGGTGTTTTTACATGAGGAGCAACGGTACTCGTACATAATGAGGAGCAATGTTTTTCATATATAATGAGGAGTAGCACTGTTCCTACATATGGAGTTGCGGCACTGGACGTATATAATGAAGAGCAGCACTGTTCGAATGTAATGAGGAGCAGCACTTCGTACAGAAAGACGAGAAACTGTTTGTACATAATGAGGAGCAGCGGTGTTTTTACATAATGCGGAGAAAAGTTATTCGTACATAATGAGGAGCAACGGTATTCGTACATAATGAGCAACGGTGTTTGAACATAATGAGGAAAAACGGTATTCGTACATAGTGAGGAGCAACGGTGTTTGTACATAATGAGGGGCAACGGTGTTTGTATCTAAAGAGGAGCACCGGTGTTCGTACATAATGAGCACCAACGGTGTTTCTACATAATGAGGAGCAACGGTGTTCTTACATAATGAGGAGAACTGGTGTTTGTATATAATGAGGAGCAGCATTTTACGTACAGAATGGGGAGGAACGCTATTTGTACATAATAAGGAACAACGGTATTCGTACATAATGAGGAGCAATGGTGCTTGAACATGAGAAGCAACACTGTTCGTACATAATGAGGAGCAACGGTGTTTGTACATAAAGAGGAGCAACACTGTTCATACATAATGAGGAGCAACGGCATTCGTATATAATGCGGAGCAACAGTATATGTACATAATGAGGAGCAACGGTGTTTGTACATAAGAAGTAGCAACGGTGTTTGTACACAATGAAGAGCAACACTGTTCGTACGTAATGAGGAACAACACTCTTCTTTCATAATGAGGATCAATGGTGATTGTACATAATGAGTAGCAACGGTGTTTGTACATAATGACGAGATACGGTGGTTGTATATAAAGAGGATCAGCACTGTTCATAAATAATGAGGAGCAACGGTGTTGGTATATATTGAGGAGCAACGATGTTTGTAAATAGTGAGGAGGAACGGTGTTTGTACATAATGAGGAGCAACGGTTTTTGTACATAATGAGGAGCAACGGTGTTTGTACATAATAAGGAGCAAAGGTATTTGTACCTAATGAGGAGTAACGGTGTTTATACAAAGTGAGGAGCAACCGTGTTTGTACATAATGAGATGCGACGGTGTTTATACATCAGAAGCAGCACTGATCGTACGTAATGAAGAGCAGCATTATTTGTACATAATGAGCAGCAACGGTAATCGTACTTACTGAGGAGCAACGGTATTCGTACATAATGAGGAACAACGTTGTTCATACTTAATGAGGAGCAACGGTATTCGTACATAATGATGAGGAACTGTGTTTGTCCATAATGAGGAGTAACTGTAATCGTATATAATGAGGAGCAACGGTGTTCGTACATAATGAGGAGCAGCATTTTTTGTACATAATGAGGAGCAGCACACTTCGTACGTAATGAGGAGCAGCACTGTTCGTACTTAACGAGAAGCAGCACAGTTCGTACATAATGAGGAACAACGGTGTTTGTACATTAGGATCAGCACTGTATGTACATAATGAGTAGCGGCTCTGTTCGTACATAATGTGGAGCGGCACTATTCGTACATAATGAGAAGCAGAACTTTTCGTAAATAGTGAGGAGTAGCACTTTTCGTAAATAATGAGTAGCAGCACTGTTCGTAAAGAAAGAGAAGCAGCACACTTCGTACGTAATGAGAAGCAACGGTGTTTGTACATAACGAAGATAAGCACTGACCATACATAATGTGGAGCAACGGCTTTTGTACATAATGGGGAGCGGCACTGTTCGTACATAGGGAGGAGCACTGGTGATTGTATATAATGTTTAGCAGCACTGTGTGAAGTTTATGAGGAGCAACGGTGTTAGTACACAATGAGGAGCAAAGGTGTTTGTACATAAAGAGAAGCAACGGTGCTTGTACAAATGAGAAGCAATGGTGTTTGTACATAATGAGGAGCAGCACTGTTGATGCATTAAGAGGAGCAGAATTGTTCGTACATAATGAGGAGCAACGGTTTATGTACATAATGAGGAGCAGCACCGTTCGTAGACGAGGAGTAGCACTGCTCGTACACAATGAGGAGCAGCACTGTTCATACATAAAGAAGAGCAACCGGTATTTGTACATAATAAGGAGCAGAACACTTCGTACATAATGACGAGCAGCACAGTTCGTACATAATTAGAAACAGCACTCTTCGTACATAATGAGGAGCAACGGTGTTTGTAAATAATGAGGAGCAACGGTGTTTGTATATAATTAGGAGAAATGGTTTTCGTAAATAATGAGGATCAGCACCGTTCATACATAATGAGGAGCAGCACTGTTTATACATAATGAAGAGCAGCACTGTTCGTACATTATAAGGAGCCTCACTTTACGTACATAATGAGGAGCAGCACTGCTCGTAAATAAGGAGGAACAGCACTTTGGGTACTTAATGCGGAGCTCTGATTTTGTACTTATTCATGAGCAACAGTGTTTGTAAATAAAGAGGAGCAACCTTATTTGTACATAATGAGCAAAGGTGTTTGTACATAATGAGGAGCAACGGTATTCGTACATAAGTAGCAAAGGTGTTCCTGCATAATTAGGAGTAATGGTGTTTGTACATAATGAGGAGCAGCACTCTTCTAACATAATGAGGAGGAGCACTGTTCGTACATGATGAGGAGCAACGGTATTCGTACATAATGAGGAACGGTGTTTGTACCTAATGCGGAGCAACGGTATTCGTAAATAATGAGCAGCAACGGTTTTTGTACGTAATGAGCAGCAGCATGTTTCGTACAATACGAGAAGCAGCACTTTTCGCACATAATGAGGAGCAATGGTGTTTGTATATAATGAGGAGCAGCACAGTTCGTACACGATGAGGAGCAACGGTGTTTGTACATAATGACAAATGATATTTGTACATAATGAGGAACCACGGTATTCGTTCATAATAAGGAGCAACGTTGTTTCTACATAAAGAGGGGCAAACGTGTTTGTACATAATGAAGATGAACGGTGTACGTAAATATTTAGGAGCAACGGTGTTTTTACATAATGGGGAGCAGCAATGTACGTACATAATGAGGAGCAACGGTGTTTGAACATAATGAGGAGCAGCGGTATATGTACATAATGAGTAGCAAAGGTGTCTGTACATGACGAATGGTGTTCGTACAAAATGAGGAGCAACGGCGTTTGAATATAATGAGGAGCAGCTCTTTTCGTACATATTGAGGAGGAACGGTGTTTGTACATATTGAGGAGCAGCCGTGTTTGTACATAATGTGCAGCAGCACTGTTCGTACATAATGAGGAGCACCACTGTTCGTACATAATGATTAGCAGCACTGTTCGTTTATAATGAGGAGCAACGTTGTATTTACATAATGAGGAGCAGCACTGTTCGTACATAATGAGGAACGTTGTTTGTACATAATGAGGAGCACCATTTTTCGTACATAACGAGGAGCAGCACTCTTTCTACATTATGAGTAGCAGCACTGTCCGTACATAATGAGAAGCAACACTGTTCGTACATAATTAGGAGCAGCACTCTTCGTACATATTGAAGAGCAACACTGTTCTTACATAATGAGGAGCAACGGTGTTGGTGCATAATGAGGAGCAGCACTGTTCGCACATAATGAGGAGCAGCACTGTTCGCACATAATGAGGAGAAGCACTGATCGTCCATAATTAGGAGGAGCACTGATGGTACATAAAGAGAAGCAATGGTGTTTGTACATAAGGAGGAGCAACGGTGTTCGTACATAATGACGAGCAAGGGTGTTCGTAAATAAGGATGAGCAAAGGCGTTTGTACATAATGAGCAGGAACGGTGTATGTACATAATGAGGGTAAACGGTGTACGTACATAATGTGCAACGGTGTTCGTAACTAATGAGGAGCAATGGTGTTCGAAAATAATGAGAAAAACTGTAATACATAATGCGGAGCAGCATTTTTCATGCATAAAAAAGAGCAGCACTCTTCGTACATAATGAGGAGCAGCACTTTTCGTAAATAATGAGGACCAGCACAGCTCGTACATAAGGAGCAGCACTGTGCCTACACAATACGGAGCAAAGCTATTGTACATAATGAGGAAAAACAGTGTTTTTAAATAATGAGCAGCAACGGTATTTGTACATAATGAGGAGCTACGGCATTCGTACATAATGAGGAGGAACGGTATTCGTACATAATGAAGTGCAATAGAGTTTGTACCTAATACGGGGCAGCACTGTTCGTACATATCGAGGAGAAGTATTGTTCGTACATAATGAGGAGAAGCACTGTTCGTACATAACGAGAAGCAGCACCGTTCGTTCATACTGAGGAGCAACGTAGTTTGTATATAATGAGGAGCAACGGTTTTTGTAGATAATGAGGAGCAGCATTGCTCGTACATAATGAGTAGCGGCACTGTACATACATAATGAGGAGCAGCACTGTTCATATATAATGAGGAGCAGCACTTCGTACATAATGAGGAGCAACGGTGTTTGAACATAATGGCGAGCAACGGGGTTTTTTGCATAATTCGGAGCAATGGTATTCTTATATAACGAGGAGCAACGGTGTTCGTACATAATGAGCAACATTGTTTGACCATAATGAGGAACAACGGTATTCGTACATAATGAACAGCAACGGTATTTGTACATAATTAGGTGCAACGGTTTTTTGTACATAATGAAGAGCAACGGTGTTCGTACCTAATTAGGAGCAACGGTGTTAGTGCATAATGAGGAGCAATGGAGTTCCTACATAATGAGGAGCACTGATGTTTGTTTATAATGAGGAGCAACGGTGTATGTACATAATGAAGAGCAACGGTATTCATACATAATGAGGAGCAATGGTGTTTGTGCATAATGAGAAGCAACAGTGTTCGTACATAACGAGGAACTACATCATTTGTATATAATGAGGAGCAAGACTGTACAAACAAGGAGCAGGATTTTTCGTACAAATTCAGGAACAACGCTGTTTGTATCTAAAGAGGAGCAACACTGTTCGTACATAATGTGGAGCAACTTTGTACGAACATAATAAGGAGCAACGGCATTCGTATACAATGAGGATCAACAGTGTTTGTATATAATGAGGAGCATCGGTGATTGTACATAATGAGGAGCAACGATGTTCGTACATAATGAAGAGCAACACTGTTCGTACTTAAAGAGGAGCAACACTCTTATTTCATAATGACGATCAAGGGTGGTTGTACATAATGAGAGCAACGGTGTTTATATTACGTGAGGAGAGGTGGTGTTTGTATACAATGAGGAGGAGCATTGTTGGGACATAATAAGGAGCAACGGTGTTTGTACATAATTAGGAGCCACGATGTTTGAATATAATGAGGAGCAACGGTGTTTGTACATAATGAGGAGCAACGGTGTTTTTACATGAGGAGCAGCACTGTTCGTACATAATGAAGAGCAGCAATGTTCGTACATAATGAGGAGCAGCACTGTTGGTACATAATGAGGCGCAACGGAGTTTGTACATTATTAGGAGCAACGGTGTTTGTACATGATGAGTAGCAACGGTGTTTGTACATAATGTGGAGCAACGGTGTTTGTACCTAATGAGTAGCAACGGTGTTCGTGCATAATGAGGAGCAGTACTGCTCCTACATAATGAGGAGCAGCATTTTTCCTACATAATGAGGAGAAGCACTTTTCCTACATAATGAGGAGCAGCACTTTTCCTACATAATGAGAAGCAAAGGTGTTTGTACATAATAAGGAGCAAAGGTGTTTATACATAATGAGGAGAAGCACTTTTCGTACATAATGAGGAGCAACAGTGTTTGTACATAATAAGGAGAAACGGTATTTTTACATACTGAGGAGCAACAGTGTTTGTACATAATGAGTAGCAACGGTATTTGTACATAATGAGGAGCAACGGTAATCGTACATAATGAGGAGCAACTGTGTACGTAATGAGGTGCAACGGAATTCGTACATAATGAGCAGCAACGGTGCTTGTACATAATGAGGAGCAGCACTGTACGTACAGAATTTGGAGCAATGGTTTTTGTACATAATAAAGGAACAACGGTCTATTTACATAGTGAGGAGCAGCATTGTTCGTACATAATTAGGAGCGGCACTGTTCGTACATAATGAGGAGCAGCACTGTACGTATATAATGAGGAGCAGCACTGTTGGCACATAATGAGGATCAAAGTTGTTTGTACATAATGAGGAACAACGGTGTTTGTACGTAATGTGGAGCAACGGTATTCGTATATAATGAGGAGCAACACGATTTCGTACATAATGATAACCATTGTTTGTTCGTAATGAGGAATAACGGTTTTCGTACATAATGAGGAGCAAAGGTGTTTGTACATAATGTGGAGCAACGGTGTTTGTACATATTATGGACATACGTTTTTCGTACATAATAAGGAGCAACGTTGTTGTACATAATGAGGAGGAGCACTGTTCGTACAACATCAGGAGCAACAGTGTTTGTACATAATGAGGAACAACGGTATTCGTAGATAATGAGGAACAACGGTGTTTGTACATAATGAGGAGCAGCACTGTTCGTAAAGAATGAGGAGGAAGGGAATTCGTACATAATGACTGACAATGGTGTTTGTACATAAGGAGCAACAACGGTATTCGTATATAATGAAGAGCAACGGTGTTCGTATATAATGGGGAGCAACTGTGTTTGTACATAATGAGGAGAAACGGTGTTTGTACATAATGAGTAATAACGGTATTCGTACATAATTAGGAGCAACGGAGTTTATAGTTAATGAAGAGAAAATGTATTCGTACATATTGCGGACCAACAGTGTTTGTACATAATTAGAAACGTTAGTCGTACATAATGAGGGGCAACGGTGTTCGTACATGAGGAGCAACGGTGTTTGAACATAGTAATTAACAACGATGTTTGTACATATTGAGGGGCAACGGTGTTCGTCCGTAAAGTGGAGCAACGGTGTTTTAACATAAAGGGAGTAGCACTCTTCGTACATAATGGGGAGCAACTGTGTTTGTTCATAATGAAGAGCAACGGTATTCTTACATAATTAGAAGGAAATGTATTCGTACATAATGAGGAGGAACAGTGTATGTGCATAATGATGAGCAACGGTGTTTGTACATAATGAGGAGCGGCACTCTTTGTACATAATGAGGAGCAAATGTTTTTTACATAATGAGGAGCAACGGTGTTTGTACATAATGTGGAGCAACAGTGTTCGTACATAACGATTAGCAACACTGTTCATACATAATGAGGAGCAGCACTGTTCGTACATAAGAGGGAGCAGCACTGTGCGTACATAATGCGGAACCAACGGTGTTTTGTACACGAGGAGCAAAGTTATTTGTACATAATGAGCAACGGTATTCGTACTTACTAAGGAGCAACGGTGTTTGTACATAATGAGGAGCATCGTTATTCGTACATAATGAGTAGTAACGGTATTCGTACATAATGGGGAACAACAGGGTTTGTCCCTATTGAGGAGCAACGGTATTCGTACGGAATGAGGAGCAACGGTGTTCGTACATATTGAGCAGAAGCACAGTTCGTAAATAATGAGGAGCAGCAATGTTCGTACATAATGGGCAGCAGCACTTTTTGTACATAACGAGAAGCAGCACAGTTCGTACATAATGAGGAACAACGGTGTTTGCACATAATGAGCAGCAACGGTGTTCGTACATAATGAGTAATGGTAGCTTTACGTAACGACGAACAACGGTATTCGTACATAACGATGTGCAACGGTGTTTGTACATAAGAAGTAGCAAACGACGTTCGTACATATTTAAGAGCAACGGTGTTCCCGCATAATGAGGATCAACGGTGTTCGTCATTAATGAGGAACAACGGTGTTTGAAAAAAATGAGGAGCAGCACTTTACGTATATAATGAGGAGCATCATGGTTTGTACATAATGAGCCACGGTATACGTACATATTTAGGAGCAACGTTGTTTGTACGTAATGAGGAACAGCACTGTTCGTAAAGAATGAGGTTCAACGGTATTCGTACCTAATGATGAGCAACATCGTTTGTACATAAAGAGGAGCAACGCTATTCGTATATAATTAGGAGCAACGGTGTTTGTACATAATGAGCAACGGTGTTTGAACATAATGAGAAGCAGCAATGTTCGTACATAATGAGAAGCAACGGTGTTTGTACGTGAGGGGCAGCAGTGTTCGTACAAACTGTGGAGCAGCACTGTATTTAAATATTGAGGAGCACCACATTTCGTACGTAATTAGTAGCAGCACTCTTAGTACATAATGAGGAACAACGGTGTTTGAACATAATGAGGAGTAGTATTATTCGTACATAATGAGAATCAGTACTGTTCGTGCATAATGAGCAACGTTTTTTTACAAAATGAAGAGCAGCACTGTTCGTACAAAACGAGGAACAGGTCTGTTCGTACATAATGAGGAGCAGCCCAGTCCGTACATGAGGAGCACCACTGTTCGTACATAATGAGGAGCAGCACTGTTCGTACATAATGAGGAGCAGCACTCTTCGTACATAATGAGAAGAAACGGTGTTTGTACATAATGAGGAGCAGCACTGTTCGTACATAATTAGGAGGAACACTGACCGTACATAATCAGGAGCAACGTGGTATGTACATAATCAGGAGCAACGTCATTTGTACATAATGAGGAGCAACGGAGTTTGTTTATAATGTGGAGCAACGGTGTTTTTCCATAATGAGGAGCAACGGTGTTTGTACATAATGAGGAGCAACGGAGTTTGTACATAATGAGGAGCAACACTGTTCGTACATAATTAGGAGGAACACTGACCGTACATAAATAGGAGCAACGGTGTATGTACATAATGAGGAGCAACGTCATTTGTACATAATGAGGAGCAACGGAGTTTGTACATAATGAGAAGCAACGGTGTTTTTAAATAATGAGGAGCAACGGTGTTTTTACATAATGAGTAGCAACGATGTTTCTACATAATGAGGAGCAACGGTGTTCACATATAATGAGAAGCACTGTTCATACATAATGAGCAGCAGAATTGTTCATGCATAATGAGGAGCAGCACCGCTCGTACAAAAGGAACAGCACTGTGCGTAAATAAAGCGGAGCAACGGTGTTTGTAAATAATGAGGAACAACGGTATTCTTACATAAGTAGCAGCATCGGTTTTTGTACAAAATGAGGAGCAAAGGTATCCGCACATGAGAAATGGTATTCGTACATAATCAGAAGCAATGGTGTTTGTACATAATGAGGAGCAGCACTGTTCGTACATAATGAGGAGGAGCACTGTTCGTACATAAGGAGGAGCAGTATTTTTCGTACATAATGAGGAACAACGGTATTCGTACATAAAGAGGAGCAACGGTTTTCGTACATTAAGCGGAGTAGCACTCTTTTTACTAATTGAGGAGCAGTACTGTTCGTACATAATGAGAAGTAGCGCTGTTCGTATATATTGAGGAGCAGCACTGTTCGTACATAATGAGGAGCAGCACTCTTCGTACATAACGAGAAGCAGCACTGTTCGTACATTATGGGGAGCATCGGTGTTTGTATATAATGAGGTGCAACGGTGTTTGTACATAATGAGGAGCAACTTTCGTACATAATGAGGAGCAGCAATGTACGTATATAATGAGGAGCAGCACTGTTCATACATAATGTGGAGCAACGGTGTTTGTACATAATGAGGAGCAACGGTGTTTGTACATAATGATTAGCAACGGTATTTGTACATATTGAGGAGCAACCGCGTTTGTACATAATGAGGAGCGACGGTATTCATACATATTGAGCAACAGTGTTTGTACATTTTGAGGAGCAACGGTATTCGTACATAATGTGGAGCAACGGTTTCCGTATATAATGAGGAGTAATCGTGTTTGAATATGAGGAGCAGTACTGTTCGTACATAATGAGTAGCAACGGTGTTTGTACATAATGAGGAGCAATGGTATTCGTACATAATGAAGAGCGACGTTATTCGTAAATAATGAGGAGCAATGGTGTGTGTAAATAATGAAGAGCAGCACGTTTCGTACATAATGAGGAACAGCACTTTTCGAACATAATGCGGAGTAGCACTTTTCGTACATAATGAGGAATAACACTGTTCGTTCATAATGACGAGCAACGGTATTCGTACATATAGAGGAGAAACGGTGTTTGTCCATAAAGAGGGGCAACGGTATTCGTACATAATGAGGGGCAACAGTGTTCGTACATAATGAAATGCAGCACTGTTCGTACATAATGAAAATCACTACTGTTCGTACATAAAAAGGAGCAGCACTTCATACTTAACGAGAAGGAGCACTTTTCGTACATAACGTGGAGGAACGGTGTTTGTGCATAATGAGGAGCAACGGTGTTTGTACATAATGAGGAGCGGCACTGTTCGTACATAATATGGAGCAGCACTATTCGTACATAATTAGGAGAAACTGTGTTGGTACACACTGAGGAGCAACGGTGTTTGTACATAATGAAGGGCATCGGTATTCGTACATAATGGGGAGCAACGGTGTTCGTACATAATGAGCAACGGTGTTTGTACATAGTGAGGTGCAACGTTATTCGTACATAATGTGGAGCAACGTTGTTTCTACATAATGACGAGAAATGTTGTTTGTACATAATGAGGAACAACGGTATTCGTACATAAAGAGGAGCAACGGTGTTTGTACATAATCAGGAGCAACAATGTTTGTACAAAATGAGGAGCAGCGGTGTTCGTACATAATGAGGAGCAACAGAGTTTGTACATAATGAGGTGCAACTATCTTTATACATTATGAGGAGCAACATTGTTCTTCCTTAAAGAGGATCAACGGTGTTTGTACATAATGGGGAACAGCACTGTTCGTACATAATGAGCAGCAACAGTGTTTGTACATGAGGAGCAACGGTATTCGTACATACTGAGGAACATCGGTGTTTTACATAATGAGGAGCAACGGTGTTCGTACTTAATGAGGGGCAACGATGTTTGTACATAATGAGGAGCAGCACTGTTCGTAAATAATGTGGAGCAACACTGCTCTTTCATAATGAGGATCAACGGCGTTTGTACGTGCGGAGCAACAGTGGTTTCACATAATTAGGAGCAACAGTTTATGTACATAACCAGGAGCAACGGTGTTTGTACATGAGTTGCAACGGTGTTCGTACATAAGGAGCAACTGTGTGCGTACATAATGAGGGGCAAGTTTGGTTGTACATAATGGGGAGCAACAGTGTTCGTACATAATGATGAGCAACGGTGTTTGTATATAATGAGGAGCAGCACTGTTCGTACATAATATGGAGCAACTTTGTTTGTACATAAAACGGAGGAACACTGTTCGTACATAATGAAGAGCAGCACTGTTCGTACATAATGAGGAGCAACGCTGTTCGTACATAATGAGGAGCAATGATATTCGTATATAATGAGGAGCAACAGTGTTTGTACATGAGTAACGGTGTTTGTACATAATGAGGAGCAGCACTGTTCGTACATAATGAATAACACCGGTGTTTGTACATAATGAGGAGCAGCACTGTTTGTACATAATAAGGAGCAACGGTGTTTGTACATAATGAGGAACAATGGCGTTTGTACCTAATGAGGAGAGAAGGTGTTTGCACATAATGAGGTGCAACACTGTTCGTACATAATGAGGAGCAACGGTGTTTGTATATAATGAGAAGCAGCACTCTTCGTACATAATGAGGAGCAACGGTGTTTGTACATAATGAGGAGCACTGTTCACACGTAATAAGGAGCAACACTGTATGTACATATTGAGGAGCAACTGTATCCGTACATTTTTAAGAACAACGGTGTTCGTACATAATGAAGAACAACACTCTTCGTACATGATGGAAGGGAGCACTCTTCGTACTTAATAAGGAACAACGGTGTTCGTACATAATTAGTAGCAGCACTGATCGTGCATAATGAGGAGCAACGGTGCTCGTATATACTGAGGAGCAACTATGTATGTGCACAATGAGGAGCAACGGTGTTAGTACGTAATGAGGAGCAACGGTGTTCGTACATAATATAATATCCAAAATTACAGGTTTAAACTTCTTGTGGGATTCAAAATTGAAATGCATTTCACAACGTTTGTCCTTGTTTATTAGTTGAAGAATGAAGGAAGTTACAATCGTCTTGCCAGTAAGTTTCATTTTGTCAGCTCTACCCAATACAACATTCATACATCATACCAGGAACCCTTAGCGATCTAGAACGCACAAATTGTAGTAATCGAAGAAGACGCTGTAGTAAGCACGATTGCTGTTATATATACCCTTACCGAAACTACGTAAATAAGTTCATTGTGGTTTCACTTTGGATCCACTTAAGTTTGACGTTTGAAATTACAGTCACGACGAAATAATTATCGACACCGACGTAGTGCTCTCTCTCTCTCTCTCTGAAGAAGATCTTATACCAATTAATACTGAAGCTAATACAGAATGCTTCTATACGTCGCAACGCTTCTGGTATTACAAGGCCAGTCTTTCTGACTATATTCACTAAATTCATTCGAGCAGCGAATTCCGAAAACCCCCTCTGAGTAACAAAAAGTCAAGACGATTGTCCGATTATCTTTACCATCATTTTCACAATTAATGATAAATCATTCCAAATTGTACATGTTTATACTGTATCTAAATATATAACTTTAGAGTTAATGACTAACGGCCGTTCTATTGGACTAAACCCCCCCCCCGTATTCCTGAATTAGTTGTACTTCGGTACATGGTGGCAGCATTAGATTAAATTACGGACACGCAGTTTAACGACGATGCCCGTAAGCAAACTACAAGTTCCCGACAGCGGTTCTTCCTAACCCGAGTCAGTACAAATTGTTGGCCGCGGTGGTCCTGAAACCCCGGGCACTAGAAATTGGTGGCCGCGGTGGTTTTCAAACTTCGGGCACTACAAATTGATAAGCAGCGGTTTTCGTACAAACCTGTTACCATTTGCATTACCGCTACAGTTTAGTTTGCAAGAGGGAGGAGAAATATCGTTCCAGGTTGGATAGATATTCACGTACGAACGGGAATTGATACATACACATCAGATGAGCACAGAGAGTTACGTCGGTCAAAATTCTAAATTCAAAATTACGTTGGGGTAACAAGAAGTCACCATGCAGTAATCAAGCCGTCAAGCATTTTCTTTGGAAACAAAAGCAGAACTCACCAGGCGGGACGAAAATTTGTTAATGTCAATCATTTCACTTGTGACGAAATGGTCAGGCGCAGTCAGTCATACCTCTGGAAGAGTTGATTGAAAATAACGAAGGCATGGCTATAATAGGACGGCGGCACCCGTCCAACGGTTCGAAACTAGAAACGTCGGAAGTTGCTGACCCAACTAGTTGGCGTTTCAACTTGGGTCCAAAACTCCAAAGGGAAAGGACAGCAGGGCAGAAATTCGAACCGACGCGTAGAGGTAAGTCTAAGGCCGCATCCCGGTGTTATAAGTGCCACGGCATAGGGCATTTGCCAATGAGTGCCCTGCAAGGCAAAACGTCGAGGGAGAACGCGAAACTCGCCTGGGAAGGGAAACCCAAACGAACGCTCAAGATCGCACGAAGCCAGGTCGAACTCCGAGCTTTAAACTCTCGTGTACTGTCGCAGACAAGGGAAATCGAAATTTCAGAACCGTAGTTAAATTTGTTGGGAAATGAGAGCTGAAATTCTTTCGTTGTTGTGTTTTTTCTAGCACGACGTCAGTATGGAACGGTCAGCAGTACAGCTGACTCGAATGTGCTGCGAGCCGCACTTAGTGGGGAGCCGCAACACGTATGCACTGAACACCTGACTTCAAGGTCGGGGAGGGA
>Ga0268261_10000738_pt1 | contig 21208 bp, 5 predicted proteins | sample TergutNc150P1_FD_190353 | JGI IMG/M metagenome (GOLD analysis project Ga0268261, IMG submission 190353) | Nasutitermes corniger P1 segment gut microbial community from laboratory colony in Florida, USA - Nc150 P1 (SPAdes) (version 2) | ecosystem: Host-associated > Arthropoda: Insects > Digestive...
TCCGGGGCATTTCTTGTCATGTAGTTTTCCAATGACCTCGTCCATTTCCTGAGGCAAGAAGTCTGGTACTGCCTGAGTGTCCGGGGGTTTTGTATCAGCGACCTGGTTTCTAATGTTCTTGTGTTGGCACCATCCCTTGATGGGGAGTCGTCTGGGAAGAAGTTTTGTAGTAGGGCGTTGGCCGTCTCCTTTGCCGATGTGGTAGTCCTTCCGTCTGGGAGAGTTAGGGTTGAGGGGACAGGGTTTCTTGCGAAACCAGCTTTACTAATCTTGTAAATTTTCCACGGGGAGCAATTTGCGTGCTCTGTGCAGAATGCCTTCCATGAGTCTAGCTTTGCCTCGAGGATTTCCGCTTTGTATTGGTTTTTTATGTCTTTATATCGCTTGTTGTACGATTCTCTTAGGGCTTGGTTCTTTGTTCTTTTTACTCGGCGTTTTAGTGCGTTTACCCATTTTCTTAGGGTATTTAGTTTAGGGGTCCACCATGGAAGTACTTGGCCTTCGGTAGGAATGTTGGGAAGCTTGTGTGACTTATATCCTCCAGATTGCCCCATATTGTGTTTATGGCATTGTCTAGTTCCTCCTTTGTTTGTGCTTTGTTTATGTGGTCTTCCCAAATTCGACGGTGTTTTAGGTCGCCCTGTTTGAAGGAGTACCAGTTACCTGCCTGAGTAGCATACTTCCTTGTGTGGAGGCTGGGTGTTCTGTTTAGCTTCTTAATGTCTTTTCGGTTCCTTAGGCTGAATAGAATAAGGTTGTGGTCGGATAGTGTTGTTACTTCACTAACTCTCCAGTTTAGGATTTTAGGGGCCACCCCTATTGAAGCTGCTTGTACGTCTATCCAGCTTTCCCTAGTCGGGCCCGAGTAGGTGGGGCCGTCCTTTTCATTCATAGTGAGCAGTCAGTGCGATGATAGAAAGTCCGCTAATATTGTGCCTCTGGTGTCAGTTTTTGGGCTGTGCCATAAGTTGTGTTTACTATTAGCGTCCATTCCCCAGACTAGATTTTTAGGTTTCATATTGTCTATGAAGGTCTGTATGGTTGTGAGGTTATTTTCAGGAGAATCGTAGGGGGGAGGTAGGAGCTGGCAATGTAAAAGGGGGGTTTGTGGCTGTTGCCACTATTGTGTTGTCCTGGTTATAGTATTGGTAGAGGAATATAAAGTTATGCGCTGTGTCCTTGTTGATGAGGATAAGGGCTCTAGAGTTCCTGTTTGATGTCGTATGGAAGACTGAGTAATCTGGGGGAATGCAGCGGGGCTCCCCATTGTAGCAGTATGGTTCCTGCATGAGTGCAATGTAGACTTTGTTCTCTTGGGAGTAGAGTGCTAGTTGGGCCATCGCCGCTTTACAGTGGTGTGTGTTTATCTGGGCTATTGTTATGGGTTCCATATTAGTATTCTGTCTTGCTTATGATTATAGATTCAATCCTGCGTAGCCTGGGGCACTCCCTGCTAAAGACACTGTGGTTTGTTTGCTTTCCTGCTATCGTCATGTATGTGTGTGTTTGCTTTCGTGCAGTTGGAGCATCTTATCTCGTGTTTGTTCTCGCATTCTTTTCGGTGGTGGTCTCATGCGCAGAGTGAGCATTTTGCTTGGTTTTGGCAGAACCGCGCGGTGTGTCCGAAACCTAGGCATTTGTGGCATCTGGTTACGGTTATGAAGTCCTCCACCTCGCACAAGCTCCATTGGAGCTTGAGTTTGTGAATAGTAAGTAGTTCTGTCCTTAGGCAGGGGCTAATTTCGATGACAACATGCCTGGCGTCATCGAAAGATCTCTTGGTGAATTTCTTCTGGAGGACGGAGTCGCTTAGGTGGAGTAAATTGTTTCGTTGTAGGATAGTGCTTTTGATTTCTGCGTCTTCCATCTCAATCGGTACAAACTTGAGGAGTAGGGTAGGGAGCTTCTTCTTGGGTCGACCCACCGTTAGTGCGCTTATCTTGATTAATTCTTTTTCCAGTATGTCCCTGTCCGTTTCAGTTCTGCATTCTACGAAAACGACCACAGTTGTAGGTTTTTAATTTTACTGACACCGAGTTTTAGTGCTTTTGGGTCCATAGTTTCCTTTATTATTCTTTGGTCTTGTGGGATGAGGTTTTCTCGTCCGCCGCTTTAGACCGCTACTAGACCGAATGTTGGGGGTTTTGTGTCGCTTGCATGCGCCACTGTCTGGGACCTTTTTGACTGGTTGGCCGTAGGGCCGTGAGATGCCGCCAGTTGTTCGCTATACAAGCGTGTCTTGTCCTCGGCTGTTAGCGTTTTTTTCAGCATGCTTTCTAATCCCTGAAACATACCACTAAGTCTGTTTAGCATAGTACATATTTCACTCACCGAGTGAATGGCTTCTTCCTTCATCGTTCTGTCTATGTTGCTCCTCGAATGCAGGGCTTGTTTCACTTTACTTAGGTGATAACTGATGAGCACAACTAACTCACTTCCAACTTCTTCCGCCATCTTGGATTGAGTTTTCCTTCCTTCTGCCAGTTGGGGAATAGTGTTTCATTACCCTGAGTAATCTATTACGGGGATTTCTATTTACATGTTGCATTCACTTTCTCTTCTATTCCAGTAATAAGTCTAAAATTAATTAATTAATTAATTTCAAGAGATATAAAGGCAGCATTTTAAGTCTTATTGCAAATTATGCGTAAAGTTTTCTCAGGAGTAAGGTAAGCTTAACAGGATTTTGTTGAATATAAAAAATGTGATTTAAAATTACAGAAAACACAATTACTGAAATAGTTGAAATTCTGGTATATACTCATACCAACATACCTTTTGTATCTTAATTCGTACGGAAAAGTTTAGAAAACGACTTCAGAAAAAGAATGTGGAATGAAGACTGCAAATATTCGATAGAATATTACAGATATCTTCCCAGTTTTTATTTTGGACATACTATTTTCTTTGTACTTATCAAAAGGTATCACTCACCACAAAACATGTATTTATTAAGTTTGATTGTAGATATTGGGTTGCATGATTAAACAGCTGGGTTGGTATCGTCAGGCCTCAAAAGTTCATGAAATTTAAATTTTAAATATAATGGTCTGACGATGATATTAGTAGTCGAAACATGTAGCTGTGTAAGTCATAACAAATGTAATAATTTTTCGTGCCAATGAGAATGTTCTAATTTGGAAAAACGTCGTACGGAACTCCGACATTTGCACAAAAAGTAGTCAGATTTGGTGACCTAAGGCACTGAAACTCAATGAACTCATACGAAAATGACGTCATCATGGGAAGCGTAACGAACATACACAAGGGACATTTGAAACAACATTTTCCAAATGTCACTATGTATGGATTAATAAAATAAGATACAGTGCAATATCATGTGTAAAAACCTTGCAGATTTAGCGAAAACGGATCGGTTTGGTGCTAAATACACACGGAAATTATGTTGGCACTAATATTGGATGACAGGCGTTTTTATTGTTCCATTAAATACAAGACACTTTAATGTCTTATCAACTGATAAACTTATATGTTTTGCGATAGACACTGTTTTGTGCGTTGTTTTGAAAAGTCAACAAATCCTATTAGTTTTATTCATGAGACAGCAGATTAATTTTTATATATATAATGGGCGAATGGAGTAAAAATTTAATTTCTTAGTAAAACAAAATAAATATTTTGTCATATGTTATACAGGAAAATATAAGCTCTATATTACTTAGTATTGCAGTTTTCATAAGAAAAATTACAAAATATTAAGCAGTAAATTATATAAAATTATACGTAATACAGAATGTGTTTTATTATCCACTTTGAATGTCATGTTTTTCCATTTATTTACTTTATACATTGGTATGAACTAACTGGATGAGCTACTTTATCATAAGATATGCAGAAATAGTATGAGCTATTTATTGTGTTCTGTTGTCACAAAGTTACATACAATTACACAGTAATATCACAAAATTGTAAGGCATGTAGCACCTTCTTTTATTCTTCTATTTGTATTATTCCTTCTTCCTTTTTTGGTCGATACGTCGCTATAAAGTGTAAGGAAGGGAACTGTAGGAATGCTGATTTATCAGTTCTATTCGAATAAAAATAAAGATAAACACCAATAATTTTCCGCCAACTTTGGCGTTACAAGACGCCAGTAGAATGTGTTCAGAAACCGCACAACATGAAAAACTACCCTACAGTTTAGGAGTGTGATCATGGTCACCCCTGATTCTTAGATATAATATTTTGTAGTTATAAAATGACATGTTAAAAAATATGTGTTATTTCCCAGTGTGTCCAACAAATTACATTAATATTATTAAAATTTTAAAATTAGGGCTGGTAGCCATATTTTAAAACCTGAATGTTTACGTTAGTTTAACAACATTTCAATTCAAATACTCCAATCTGTTTGGCTTAGTTTAAAGTTAGGCTAAGTGCGTGCTTCAACTCGATTACGCCATGCTGCCTGGCACAAGGGGTAATTCATTGGAACCATTAGTCTAATTTCCGTATTAATTAAATCAAAGGAGCTAATTTGCATATTATTTGAGAGTAAGTTTATTGAAAACTTCTTCATATTTGTTTAAGTGCGACATCACTTTCGGCGCTACCTCGCCGTACTCCCTACTTACGGGTCCATTACATTCTCTTCAGCATCTTGTGTATGTGTATTGTGAGCACTGGTGAAGTGCGGTCAGCAGACATATTAGGTTCTGAGGTTTCAGGCAGTCACTGTGGAGAATGTTATGTAATTACAGTCTTGTGGGATGTGACGTAGCTCAGTTTTTAGGTGGGGCTGACCAGCGTTCGGGATGTAATATGAGGCATTTAATTTCAGTGTTGCAGGAAATTCCTGATTTGTAATTTCCATCACAGTACGACTTAAATGATCAGAAAGATACTAAACACTAGGTTCTGCTGTGAAATAAATTTTTATTGGTGTAAAACAGTGGAATATTGAAGAAAAAACACAGCATTTTACTTTGTGTGGTACATGTCATGATCAAACTTTCAATATATTTACACAAAAATAAAATTAATATCAGTCTGAATAAAGGGGTATATTTTAGGAAGTGAATGTTATTTATATTTTATTAATATGAAGAAAATATAAAATAAATAAATTTAAATCAATTTCATGTTTTATAGAAATGTAATATAAAATAAATAATTTAAAATAAAATTTGGAACGAGGTTCGTAATTATATATATATATATATATATATATATAGAGTCTCGTGTTGTTTGTAAAATAATAAGAGTAAGAAGAAGTTATAATTTAATTTTAAACATATATCTTAATTAGATTGAAACTATCGTCCCATAAAATCGCAATTGTGTTCGGAATGATGTTAAATTCATTCATTTATGCCACTGAAACAGAACGGAACTTCGAGTGACTGAAGCTGGCAACAGGCTGTCTGCAGACACTGACTGTAACGGAATACGAGCAGCAGCAGCTGGACAAATAATTATGAAGATGCTGGTTTTCTTGCTGTGCGAGGATTCTGAAAGATAGGTGACATCTTTAGCGATTGATTCTTTTACGATATCTCCAGTGAGACATGCAAATTTTCTGTCATGAAAGAAGAGATAACATTAATGATGCCTTGTGAATTTGTCGCTGCTCTCTGTTGGTTTCAGTATTTATTTTCGAACACACTGACGCAAGTTTCAATTCAGTCACCCGGTCAAAATAAAATCCGTCATGATCCTCTCCTTAGTCCCACGCTTAGTTTTCTCAATTTCATAACAAGCGCTATTTTCCCAATTAAAAAAAATGGTATCCATTGTCGTCCCCTGTTCAATTGTGTTCAGAACCTCGAAGAAATTTTTAGACTCGTATGTACGAAATTGCGCTCTCTATATTATATGGCGTTCGAGAAACAGTGAGAGAGTAGGATTTTGTGCCATTTATTTTTTATTGTTTTCTGGTTAACTAACAAAAATTCCAACGTCTTCTTTGTCCTGAAATCTGATTTACTATCTGTAGTTAACTGACTTTCAATCATCCTTCTACACGAAAAACAAGGAAGGAAGACTTAACTCGTAGTTCTTTTGATTTGAGTCTTCAGAAGTGCAGATCCTAAGAATGTTATGTTTCATTATAGAATTTATATATATATATATATATATCGTAGTGTGTGCATATTTATGTTATTATGTTTTTTATAGAATAGAATGAATATATGTATATATATACATATAAATTTATAGATATTTGTGTATGTATATATATATCGTAGTGTGTGCATATTTGTGTGTTTTTAAATGTAATTTTACTGTCGGCAAAGTGTCCTTTCCAATGGAATCTTTTCCTCCATTTCTCCAAAAACCTATGTTCAACTCACTTTTAATTCGTACGTTCTAAATGTTTCACCCAACACTTTTATTTTTTTACTCACCCGAAAATTATTTGAAGCAGTGAAAATAATGAAGCGCCTCATCATAAAAACAAACACATTTACAATGACATATTATAAAATATAAATTTAGTTTTAGTGAAAGTTAAATTTGTCATTTTCTTTAATTTGTCGTTTCTTCCGTCTCAATGCTCTCTCGTCTTTCTTGTTCTCGCCATATTGGAATGGGCAATATTGAGGTCTCTTTCGTAAATAAAACATTTTTGATCCAACTGACAAGTATTAAAAAACAAAAGTCACAGCCTGTGAACAAGTAAATTTTACCTTTCCAATATAATCGATTCGATTACGTTTATGTTTGGAGATAGTAAAAGACATATTTAAATTACAATCAAATATTAGATCAGTTTAATTTTTAGGTGATATAATTTCATTTATCCAGTAATTATTTTAATGGATTATTCAGCATCTCTTTAGTTAACGTTTTTAATTTGAAAAGTTAATTGAATCTTAGGTGCAACTGTGTTACAGTAGATCCTACCTAATAGCAGTCACATGACGGTTTTATGGTCTACACGTAATAGGCAACACGATGCACTATAAATGCACAATAGGCGGGTTTGCTGTTCAATGGTACGCTGATGTGCAATGTAATGTTGATAGCTAAGATAGAAGTTTAGTGCTAACTTCTTGTATTCTTATTCGCATCTAATTAGCCACATATGTAACAAGGGAAGGACATGAATTCGCCCTTTGTGAATAAGGTTGTGTCTGGAGAAAATTGTCTACTATATATCTATTATTGTTCTTTTCTTTCATATTTTGCTTTCTTACTTTATAACCGTATATATTGTAAGGGAAAGAAAATTGTGAGGATTTTCACAATTATTTATCTGAAATACACTTTTTTTCACATAAAGTGATACATTAAAATGTACCATAAATAATATTTCTTTAGAAACAATAAATGCTCTGGTAACCTAGGCTGTAACACCGTTCAGCCAAATAAAATCCATAAATATTACTGTGTAAAACGGACCACAAGTCTTCCGAATTTCGTTTCAATGAGACGAGGTATTTAGCCCTTGATATTAACTAGAAAAACACCTAATATTTTCCCAATTCAGTTGGTATAATTTTCTTAATATAATTCAAATTTAGGTGTGTAGCGTTTCATTCAGACGGCCTGCACTCTGGTGACACGGATTAGAAATTTCCGACCTTATTGTCCAAGGCTAACATCTGCAGATCATGTAGAGATACCTCGAAGCAGTGTCTAAACGTACAATATGTCATAAGTTCCATGAACTACTCACGGAAATGCAGAAGAGTATTTTATTAGAAAACACTGTTATATGTGGGATGATGATAAAAAAAATTGTTAATACCTCTAGTAGACAAACATCTACACCTCTCTCTTGTCAAGGGTAAAATTAAAAATATTCGCAATGGACTAAATTTCAAATATAAATACCTACAGAACGACCAAGATGAAAGTCGCGTTTACAAAACATAGAAAGAAGAAACATATTGCACCAAAAAGAAAATGAATTTCAAAATATAAACACAGCTGAAAAAAAAGTTCCATAAAATCCAAAATATAATATTTGTTTCAGAATTTGAAAGCTCGTATTTACATATTAAAATGAGAAACTGTGAAATATTTATGGGATCTGAAAATAAGTGGATTTGTTTAACCCTTAACCTCCTTGGGCCCACTACATTCTTGATGTTTCTAGATCACACACAACGACGCACCATATTCGGTAGGACTCCTCTGGACGAGTGATCAATTCGTTGCAGAGACCTCTACCTGACAACACACGACACCCACAACAGACAAATATCCATGCCCCCGGTGGGATTCGAACCCACGATCTCAGCAGGTGAGCGGCCTGCGGCCATGGTGCTACTGTGGTGCGTCGTTGTGTGTGAACTAGAAACATCAAGAATAATTTCTCCATATATATATATATGACATTAGTAGCCTAAGGGTTAATGATTTAAACCTTATCCTGCTAACGTGCAGTAAATGGTGAGCTCCTAATAATGCCAGCAAATAGAAGATGGGATTTAGTTCAGCGTTTGAAGGGTTAATACAATAACCAACGTTTATCGGTTTGTTTAAAATTTAATTCCATAATTCTTCCCCTGCAATTTCCTAAATGTAAAAGCAATATTTCTCTGCGGAAATTCGCCTTTACCACTTGAAACAGTGCCACATTCCTCAGGATTTGATTCAGAAACTTCAAATCTTGCTTTTCCTTCTCTCACACCGCTTACAACTAAACACTGCGACCGATATATGCTAACAGTTTCACCTATTATTTACATTTTTTATGTTTGAAACCCTGTTGCCAAGTAACCTTGAAGAATGAATATTTAATTTTCACAGTTCCAAAGTCGTGACCTCCAAATTAGCAATTAATAGACAGGCCGGATAAAGTCGGGTTTGTTAGCGCCTACTGTAAAGTTTTCAGTATTACTGAAGGCTAAAATAGTTTGTTTAGTTGTTGTTAGGGAAGGTCAAACAACCTTAATTTATGGAGTTTCGAATGGTTAATAAACGGCAGATAACTTGTGAGATATTCATAAAGGTTTTAGAAAGAAATTGACTGTATAGTCGTTTGCTGCAAGCAGTTGCACGGCTGCAATAGCATCAAAAAACTCCGTCGCAAATGGCTGCATAGTGTAGGTCAGTGTCGTTCCTTTCACTTACTTCGCGCCAAACAATTTTTATTCCCTACAGTACGAACCACCATCGGACAAAAAATAAATTTTAATATCAAATACATAAAAGACCGCAAGAGTACATTTTACAAAGCAAATATAACGTTTGTCTAAATTCTGCAAATCACTGAATCCTAAGGCATCTGACTGTCAGAATTGAAGGCGGCGTCCATGTGACAAATAGAGATGTGTTAGTGTAATATCAGACGAAATATTTTGTTGTTTTTAGCATAAAATAAAAGACAAAATTTATCTAAATTTTTTTAATACTGAAACCTGCGTTCAAATACTCACTAAAGTGTAAGATTAATTAATTCAATCATGTCTTCCTTTCAAATATCGTGGGACTGGATTTGTTTTTGTTGAAAAAAATGATATTTAAAATTTGATAAAAAGCTCAATAAATATTGTTGAAAATATATGGACTTAAACTCGAGTGTGAGTCTTCTATGTTTCTTAAATTAACACTTTAAACGCCGAATTAAATCCTATCTGAAATCTGCTGGCATTATTAGGAGATCCAACCCTTCTCCACATTAGCAGGGAAAGGGTTAAGCTTTAAAGGATTATTCAGAATATTTTAATACTTTGTAGAACGTAGACAGGTATAAACATTACACGTGAACCCCAGATATAGACTTCATAATTTTGGGGAATATGAAAATCCATTACTGTAAAGGTAACTAAAGGAAAACACTAATGACCCCCATATTAACAACATAATTAAGTACAATTTGTCGCATAGAATCAAATTTTAAAAATCTCAGCTGCACCCTAGTAATTCAAACGTACATTTTCGTAAGGTGGATTTGTTTTGCACTTATTTTTTACGAATAACAAAAAGGATTGCCTTCTGAAACTGATTAAATACATTCCTAAAATTAATACTATGAATACACGATTTTAACGGTATGCTTTATTTATTGAGTTTAATAAAATTATATAGAATATATTTAAATACAATTTTCTTTACTTGCTCTTTAGAAACCTCCCGAATAGGGGAGATTTATTTTTTCAAAGTCTGGTAATATATTGCGACCTTTTAATGTATTTAGATTAACAAAATGCATAATGCTGTGTTATGACTCAATCAATAAACATATTTTCTCAAGTTCACGACAGATATTCTCAAACAGATACTTCTGATCGATAAAACAAGTCGTTTACAAAAACACATTAATTCTCAAACAGTCAGATCTGACCGAATATATGAGTTTCGTCGAATGAAATTTATTATTTTTTTTTTTGTATTCAGATATATATTTAATTAAGTCAACAAGAAATTCACAATGAACCATAAGAATTGTGACTGTTTCCCCTCCACTACAAACAAACAAAAGTTTCGACTGAATATTCGTCTCACAATAAGACGTATCTTACTCTTCAATAGAGGGTATAAGGACTCTTACTGGCCCAAAAATTATAATTAATTTCAAGGTCTCTAAAGAAGATAATAAACTTTACCTCCCGAATGATATTCAGTATTTTCAACAACGATTTCTACTGGAAAGAGAAAAGAAATTAATTAAAAAATTTGTACTTACACAGTATGAAGGCAATAAATAAGCACTATTTTTATAGAGCAGATTATAATCTTTCAAGTTTTCAAAAAATTGGTTATCTTGCTTATATTTTTCAACGTTGTTGCAACTTTCTTAAATTCTGGTGAATTAGAAGGGCTCATTTCAGAATTACACCCAGCGCAAACTAACAATTTTCCCTGCTACGTTCGTATAAACGACCAAACGACATAGTGCCACGACACAGAAGGCAATAATATTAATACCAAAAGCAGAATCTATACACTCAAAAAAGTTACCACTTATTTCGGGATATATAAAGCAGCTTTTTAAGTCTTATTACAGCTTATTGGTAAAAGGGTTTCATGATTAGCTTAAGCGTAATACGATTTTGGTGAAGTTCTAAAATTTTGAATGAAAAATGTAGAATAACACAGTTACTGACATTGTTGAAATTCTGGCATATATGATCATACCAAAATATACGTTCATATCTTTATTCTTACCACACATTTTGTGGTTTCAGGCACATACTGTTAACAGATTATTGTGATATAATGCAGTAATTATATACAATTACATCAACTTCGAAATAAAAATATAAATAATTTAATAAAAGTCCTTTATTCCTGTGTTTATTTCCCTAGCATTAAATCTGCAGTGACTTTTCAAACATTTCGTATTGTAAAAGAATGATAAGACGTTACGTAATTCGCACTAAATATTTTTATTTCAACTTCGCAGTTTGTGAAATTTCTCTTGAGTTCCCCTAAACTTTCGTATGTTTCTGAGATATACAAAGGTTAAGTATAATACATTTATTTCTATATACATAAATTTACTGGAAAATGCTTGCAGAGAAACCCTGTGAAGATTATAATTTCCGTACGAGACCGACCCTGCACAGTGCACAATAACCCAATATAAAAAAGGAACCGGTTATCTTTCTCAGTTTAGAGAGTTCAGGCCGTGTCATTAAACACAGAAGCTCATCTCGCAGCGAGTAGAGAGTAGAGAGTAGAGGTACAACATTCCTCCACTTGTCGGGTCTCATGGCCTCTTATAGAATGATATTTTGCTATATAAAGGTGTCCAGTTTTATTTCATTATGAAAGTAATTACTTATTTTATTTAATTACGTAAATTATCTGATTATAAAATTTATATCGCTAATTGCTGTAAACCTGCTGATTGTTAGAAATTTAATCTCACTGCAGTACGAATTTGAATCTGAAGCCAACCCAACTAAATTACAACAATTACGTCTACAGGCATTCAGAATAAATAACAAAGGGAGAGGAATCTCAAAAGACAAGTCACTTTGTGACACGGTTTGGAGACAAAAGTTTTACGGAATAGTACAAGGAAACTGCATGATTACAAGAGGCTCTGATACCTGCAAGTGAATTTAACTGGAATGATTCTGTAAAAGAGGGTCTTTGTCAGTGTGACGTGACGCTGCCTGACTTACTAAATACATGCAACATTTATCCAGAAACTAACCGTTTATCTGCTAGTCGAGAAAATCCTCGCACATTATGCACTACATATATTTTATTCAAACCAACTCATTCACTCTTTTTAAAACACATTCAAATTCACATTTAAAACACTAAATTGTTAAAAATGTTTGTAAAACACATCATTAAAAATCTACATGTTTCGGTCACAATTGTTTGACCATCATCAGGGGGCCGTCTTCCGTGCTTAGTGCTGTTACTAATTCTCTGTTTTTTTGCGTCGGCAAGTTGTTTATTTGGTATGTGGCTCTATGTTGTCTATGTGTGTGTGTGCCTGATGTACTTGTCTGTACAAGTACATCAGGCACGCACACACATAGACAACATACAACCACATACCTAATAAACAGCTTGACGACGCAAACAAGCAGAGAATTAGTAACAGCACCAAGTACGGAAAACGGCCACCTGAAGATGGTCAAACAATTGTGACCGAAATATTCAGGGTTTTAATGATGTGTTTTAAAAATATTTTTAGCAATTTAGAGTTTTAAATGTGAATGTGATTTAAAAAGGTTGCATGAGTTGATTTGAATAAAATAAATATAACAATATGCACTGTGAGAAAGTAAAAATTATGCACTACTATGTTTAGAACCCACATTTTTATTTCATTAACGAATGCAGTTTATATTATCAGTTGATAATTTGTTACTTAGAAATCAATACAGATTATTCCCAATAATTTCCCCTGCATATGGAGTAAATCAGAAACACCTGGAAAGATTTGAAATGTGGTGCTGGAGGAGGATGGTAAAGATCAGTTGGACTGATCATGTGAGAAATGATGATGTATTGCTTAGAGTCAAGGAGGAGAAGAATACATGAAATACGTAAACGGAAGGCGAACTGGATTGGTCACATTTTGCGTAGAAACTGCCGTCTACAACGGGTTACTGAAGGAAAGATACAAGGAGTGATTGAAGTGACAGGAAGACAAGGAAGAAGACGTAGGAAGCTATTGGATGACTTTAAAGAAAGGAGACGATAATCTCATTTGAAAGAGGAAGCTGCCCGACACCTCTCCCTATCCTGAGCCAGATCGATCCAGTTTATGTTCCCACTAACCATTTCGTGAAGATCTATTGTAATATTATCCTGCCATCTATTCTTGGGTCTCCCAAGTGGATTCCTTCCATCGGTTTTTCTTCCAAAACTTTTTATAGGCCTCTCCTCAACCCCATAGTGACACAAGATACACCCAATTCATTATTTTCGATTTTAGCACCCGAAAAATATAGGGTAGAGAGACAGGAAATTAAGCAAAGCGTTAAGTACTTTCTCCAGTCCTCTTATTCTTCATGTACCCTGGGCCCAAATATTCTCCTCAGCATCTTTAATTTCTATTCTCTCCCACGTGAATTAATCAATTCTGCTGGAATTTGATAATACCATGTGATTTACGTTTGTATAGACATCCAATAGCCGTTTGAACGTCAAAAGCACTCGTCTGAGGCAATAGTGGTTCTGCTGACCTCATCAGTCATTAAGTCCCAAATCTCATGAGGCTTTCCGTCTTAACACAAATAGCTTTAATTTGATATATCAGGATTAATTCCAATTAGCCTTAAACATCAGCCGAAAGTTACAATAACGAGACTAGACGGATTCTACACATCAGTATTGTGTACGAATTCATGCGCGCTTAGATCAGCGTGTTTCTTCTGACAGGTTGAGACGTCTTCATTCGTCTGCTCAGGAAGGAACCCCAAATCACGTGGCTGGGACGGGGTTATAAATTTTGTCAGGTTATCTTTGATGGTTGTAATTGAAAATTACGGGTACTTCGTGGATATATTCCCGCTATTATAAGGATATACCGTAATACCCAGGACAGGAAACCTTTTTCCGATATTTAGAAGATCTTTTACCACAATATACGAGGTATATCACATCTGGCGTGATAATATTCTCTAAATATGACTTTAATTACTAAGGGCGAATAAATGCCATTTCTGAGTTACTTATGAGATTAAATAGTCGCGAATAAGTGCATATAAACTTCCCCCTTTTCTGTCAATATCACAGTGCGCAACAACGTACAGCTGAACAGCAACACCGCTAGTTGTGCATTTATACTGCATTGTGTTGTGTATTACGAGAAAACCACTGAACACTCAAGTGACTGATTTTAGGTAGGGCTACTGTGACACAGTTCAACTGACAGTTAAATTTCAACTTAAAAAAGTGACCTAAGCAGAAAATATGTAGCAATTTCAAACCGTTTTTTGATACTTGTAAGAATTTAAAATTAAATACGACCTAATAGTTAAATACAATTTACATATGTCAGTTGCTGTCTCCAACCATAAATATATTCAACAGGTTTTATCGAAAATGTAACCTCTTCTTCTACACAGAATGTGTTTTTGCTTTTAGAAATAATCAGTTAGATCACAAACGATTTTATTGTTGAAATTCACGTCAAATTTTCCTTTTCCTACATGGCGAAAACAAGAAAGGACGAGAGAGCACTCTGACGGATTAAAAAAATTTTCAAAAATGACAAATATACATCTTCTAATAAGCTAGTCCTTTTTTGTATTGTGTCATTATTGGTGCGTTTGCCCTATTTCAGAACACGTCTGTCCTGAGTGTATTTGAAGGTAACTTGTTTTTGAGTCACGTTGTAGCTCAGACGGAAACATGTTCTCATTAACTTCCTTTGATTTGCCGTATCTATTTATTAATTCTCCGCTCTCATGCGATTATTACGTAATCTTTGTCGACTTAATAAACACGTTTAGTGAAACACTGAAACAAAGTTGCCAAACGTCACTACGTATGGATAAATAAAAGAAACTATGGTTCACAATACTGTTATGGTGAAAACTGCTCTGCTAGGCCTAAAATTCGATGCAAAATTCATTGTCAGTGTCACAGGACTCCAGTTTTTTTTTTTTTGTTCCAGTAAGTCCCAGACGCCTTAATATCGTGTCAATTGATACACATATTTATTGGTTGATTACTTTCAGTTTTGTTTGTTGTTTTGAGGTAGCAGGAAATTCTATTAATTTTCTTTTTGAGAAGTCAATTAACTTTGATATTGTGAATGTAGCTGTTATGTAAAAAGGACAAATAAAGAAAACATGTAATTCTAAAGTAAAGTCAAATTTATTGTTTTATATAATATGCAGAAAAATTGTGAATCCCATGTTGTGTTTTGTTTTCCATAAATGTCGCAAAATAAAAACACATTTCAAAAATTATATTAATATTAGAATAAAATAAATCATCCTCTTTTATTCTTCTCAATGACTGTCATGTTTTCACTTTTTTTTGAGGCGATACATGGGTATAAACGGAAAGGAAGAGAATTGTCGAGAAGCTAAATTAGCAGTTCGCACCAGATGATGATGAAGATTTTTTATTTATTCACCTTAATTAGCAATCAGAAAATATCACTACATCTTTTCCTATGAGCTAATGTGTTGTCCCAGTTGGCGGTGGCCTAGGAGGCGTCCAGCGACGCTTCCTTACTGTATCTAAACAAATGTCCGTCTTCGTTTTAAGCGCCTGCTGTTTGGCGGGTGCACTAGTGGTTCAATTAGAATGTTGGGGTGCGAGTCCAGGGCCGTGCGATGGGTAGCTGTCCGTTTCCGCAAAACCTTGCGGACGTGCAGGATGCGTAGGTTGGAATGGAGGGTTTGATTGGAGACATACCATGGGGCATTGGTTATAGATCTGAGAAGTTTGGATTGTATCAATGGATGACAGCTATGTTGGACTTAGTAGCACATCCCCATAGTTCTATTCCGTACGTCCACACTGGTTTTAGCACTGTTTTATAGATGAGAAGTTTATTTTCCAACGATAGGTGGGAATGTTTTCCAATGAACCAGTATATCTCTCGAGTTAAGAGTTCGAGTTGCTTGCGTTTCGTTGCCACGTGGTTCTTCAAGGTTAGAAACACGTAAACATTTCCACCAACACTCGTGTTACTTGCCGCCAGGAAAATTTCACAAGAAGCTGCACAACATGAGAGAATACCATACAGTTTAGGTGTGCGATCATTTTCACCCTATTTCAAAATTACATAATTTCGTATTTATAAAATGTCTTGTGCAAAAATAGTGTAATTTTTCAAGTACGCCCAAAAAATTATTTTATTATTATATTTTAATTGTGGTCTCGTTCCTTTCTTTTCAATGTTCTAAACAAAAACAATTCTATTAAAGAGAGCGTTCTGTAAGCTACAGAAATTGTTAAATAACGTTCATTTTACAGCCATAAACACAAGATACCAAATTAATTTAAAATTAACCACCAAGGCAAGACACTTGACCCTGCCGTAAAAATAAAATAATGTTTTATGAGTTTTTCTTATATTTTTCTATTTACTAGCAATATAATAAATCGCAATTAAATTTAAAGACCGAAATTTACGAAGCAGTGTCACTGTGTACAGACGAGGTTTCACCCTCTTTCTGCAGTAACAGAGGTGGCAAGGTTAATATGGACCTGCACATTGACTGATCAACTCCCAAACCAAAGTCTTCCACCAAATAAATGTGTGTGGGTGTCTAAATATATGTGTTTAATTTTTTGTGTCTAATTGCAATTGTAAAATTGTTTTATCAAATATGATTCTATTAATTTGTGTGTCTCCTTACGTAATCCACAAACTCGACAATTAACGGCCTATTCCTTACATTAACAGCACAGCGACAGGATAAAATAAACAAATTTGTTTAAATTTGTTTAAATTAGTTTCAATTTTAAGAAGATTTTTCCATGTTACTACAAAGTTAATTTAAATAATTATTTATTTATTAAATTTATTAACTCAAATTCTTTTCTATTTTTTATCATTTAATTAAGATTTCCTTCTATAAGATACAGTGTTATGTTCCATAAAATTGCGAAACATATTTTACAGGTAACATTTACAAAAATAGTCTATCATACTTGGGTATCAGAATGTCTACAAACCTGATTAGCATGTTTCATCATGTGATCCATACTTATGCATATATGAGTGCTAGGTTGTCATACTCTTGGAGGGAAGTACTACAGAATATAAAATTTGTGTAATTTGTCAAAACTGTGAATAAATGAGGTTTCCTTCCGTGTGTGCTGCTACGTTTAAATTTTTTTTAGTTCAGAATTTTGTGTAACATTATTGTGGGTACTGGTGTTGTGCGGACAAGAGTCACGTTAGTCTCTGTATTTCAGGTACTCACTTTCGAGAATATTATGTAATTACAGTATTTTGGGATGTGACGTAGCTTACGTTTGTAGGATGGGAAAAACGGATGATGATGATGATGCCGCCAGTCATTTCAGAAAAAAAGGAAAGATTTTCTTTTAATTTCAACCACATAACGCCGCAAATGAATCCGTAAGCAAATAAACGCCAAGATCCGCTGTGAAATAAAGTTTTATTTTATTTAAAACAGTGAAAAAAATATGGGAAATCCCATTAATAACGCTTGTTCTGCAACTACATGTCATGCACAACAATTCAAACAATCTCTATATAAATGAAATGAGTATCAGTCTCAATACAAGTTTGTATTATATTACGGGTAATTTTAAATAAAAATTAGAAAAAGTTTCTTAAGTAATTTTAGGTTAATGCATTATATAATGAAAGTTTTATAATTAAGGTTTTTATATATATAAATTACTTTTAAAAAATTTAAACATTGTTCTATCTAAAAGTATATTCTCATGATTTTAAAAAATTTAATATTATGACGATTTCATAAATTATTTTGAAACATGCCTTTCAGCTAGAAAGATTAAATATATTGTTCCACGAAAAAGAAATTGTGTTGAGAATGATAATAATTTCATTCATATTTCACTGACACAAAACGAAATATCTCACTAAAATATAAGTCAAGCTGTTACAAGATATACAGAGATCATCGGTGCAGTGGTGACATTGGAAATACGAACAGCACAACGATAATATTAACAACAATTTTACACGATTTTCCTCAGTTTGTCTAATACGTATACGTGGAATAGATCGTCAGTTGTTTCCTACACATTATTTCAAATTATTATTTAAGGGAAAACATAATATTTGACCAACTATGAGGTTGTCCACTAAGAGCACCTTTCATTTAACCAAAGGAAAATATATTCAAATATTACACAAAACGCAAACTTAAAATGTTATGTAATAGAACATTTTTTTGTGCATTTAACACAGTGAAACAGCGCAAAACTCAAATTCAGGAACAGGTTTTTCACTGAGTACATACATGTGTGTGATGTTCGTGATAACTTCAGTATCACAAAGAAACCCACTATCAATCTACTACCTGAGGGATAAAACGTATTCAATTACAAATTAAGTATAAGAGAAATTTTTTGGAAAATTCCGCAGAAGAATTGTGCGAAAAAACAAGACTAACAAATTGGAAATTCAAATAAGAAACGCTTCAATTAATACAGATGTGGATTACACGGGAATGTTTCACACGCTATTCATACTATTTGACTCAAAGTGTCAAATTAAAAAAAAATTAATTTGCTTGAGAATAAATCCGAAGTATTGAATTTGAAACAAGCTTAAATTTATTCTTTACCCACTGTTCAATCAACTATTCCACATGTAAAAAAGATTAACGAAATACTACACATTGTAAATAATTTGATAAGGAACTAAATTCTTCACTTTATCTCTGAGATGCCGAATGGGCTATAAACAGATTTTCTAACATTTTCATTCCTGAGCTCCATTGGAATTAATTGTTCAACCGATAACACGTGCAAGTGAACATACTGGCGAGTTTTGGGCGACAAGTCCCTTTGTAGTCCCTACATAATCAAACATAGTGTAGCAACACACCCATTTTCAACTTCACATTCTTTTGCTTATTACGTGATGGTACAACAACTCGACCACGAAAGAGATTGCACTTAGGCACCAGCCCATCAAAAGGAGATAAAAGGCAGATTGCATGTGGTACAGGTTGAAGCTGTAGTATCCTTCGAATGGGATAACAATAGCTGTTTTCTTAGACTTTAATTGATACAGGTGGAATAGCAGGGATATCCAGTTGTTGTATATACCAGCTTCAACGACACGATCAATAATTTCATTAACTCGCCTCAACAGTGGGTCTCCATACTGCATTTTCATTTTTAGGCTGAGGGGAAGAAATACGCCGTCTTCTAACCGGCATAACAAGGGTTCGGAGTTCTGACCACGTAAGAAACCTGAATCGTAACGCATCTCAATAAAATGTTCTTTCAACAAAATAGACACATTCTTGTGATACATTGCCCAGTTGAAACAAACTGCATATGCTGGACAATTCGCACTATTTCTTACTATTTCTTTGTCTTCCTTTTCGCTACGAAACAACAAATAGTCACTCAAAAGAGAATTGTAGGCTAATTTAATACCTGAGGCGAGGAGCTCATCCATGTTTCGAATTGGTGGTTTATTGCCCGGTTCGATAAGAAACGTTGTGAGAAATGCCTGAAACACTGTGCTAAATGCCAGAGAGAAACACACCCAGGCAAAGAACAGCGAACGTAGTGACGGTGTGCGTGGCATTGTTGACACTGCCACTCCTAGAATGACAGACCAGAGGTGAGTGAAAGAACTTGTCAGTGTCTTGTACGATTGCCTCTCAGACGTGCAGCTGTATCGCCCAACAAGCGTAGTCGAAATGGCCGCAATTACAATCGATATGATCAGAACTAACCATAGTTCCACAGAGAGAATTCTAAAGATGCTGCTCCATCTTGGATATTTAATATAACATGGTACATACCAGCGAAATCTACTGGTGTGATAGGAATTTGTGTTGTCCAAGTAAGAGGTGATTTGAGAAGGTTTTTCAGTAGCACCAAAGGCTATATATACTTCCTTTTCAAAGAAAGCTTCCATTTTACTATAACCGTTAGGTCTAGGGACATGAATAAATGTCATGTTCATCTGTTTCAAAACGACACTTAGTAAATTCACCTCTAATCCTATAATATGATTCACAACACTCCCATTCGGATAGGTGTACATAAAATATTTCGTATAAAAATAATCCCCAGTGTCTCTTACATCTGCTTTCATAGGACACGCGTTGAGATTGTTACTGATTTTTCGTGGAAACAAGTCAGTGTTCTTGGTGAAGTGCCCTTGTACAGAAATAACCCAACTGTCCAGAAGAGTGATATCATTTACATCAGTACAACGGTCTGAACTCCGATATGGAAACCAAGTGTACATCCCCAATTTCATGCCTGTGTCGACATCACCAGCCTTTATCGGTCTGCTATATCCTTTGTCTATTATATCATGCACTTTGCTTACTATAATGCAGTTATATATTCTAAGTTTTGATAAAGAATGAAATATGTTCCTTTGTTGTGACAATGAGATTTTATTTGTTCCAGCTACAACAAACCGAGTTTCAGAATTCCAGAGTCTTCTGAATTTTATTTGGTATATAGCTAGCTTATAAATTTCAGCCATTAAACTCGTTATATTTCCACCTTGCATTAATAAAATATAACTGCCATCTATAACTGGAAAGTCATCTCTGTTGGGTTTGCTAATATTACCATCAACAGTAACAACGGCAGACCAGATATTAGTTCGGTGAATTTCTGCAATCAGTTCCTGTTGCACATCTCGGTAAGTAGAAGGCGATGATATCACCAGAGATTGCCCTCGTGCAAGATATGTGTGGCTGATGTGTGTCAGACAGCGAACCAAGTGAATTTCCTGTAACGTAAGGGTCTTAGACGGCAGCAGTAATCCATTCGTACAAGTGCTGAAGAGGAGAATCACCAACAGCATGACATCAAATTTTTTATTCTGCAAAAAACACAACAAAATTTCAGTGTTCAGTACCGTACATTTCCCTTTTTTTTAACTGGTTTTTATTTACAGCATGCTCCATTACATTTGTGTGTAATACTACATGCTAACTTTACAAACAATCATGCTTTTTTTTTACACTTTCCCTTCCACTGTTGGTCGTTTTGTTCAGTGGATAGTGTTTATGAGTTATTCACTTCAACATTTATGATTACACTTGTCCACTATTTATATCACTATTTATCACTTCGAAGTCAATTGAGTTAATAAACTGAGTGAAATGTTTTGTATGGTTTTTTACTAGCTCTCTTTTCTCCTTCGGCCATG
>Ga0268261_10000739_pt1 | contig 21205 bp, 19 predicted proteins | sample TergutNc150P1_FD_190353 | JGI IMG/M metagenome (GOLD analysis project Ga0268261, IMG submission 190353) | Nasutitermes corniger P1 segment gut microbial community from laboratory colony in Florida, USA - Nc150 P1 (SPAdes) (version 2) | ecosystem: Host-associated > Arthropoda: Insects >...
GGGGGGGGGGGGGGGGGGGGGGGGGGTTGATGTTTAGCTCTACCCATACTCGATCTCAGTGCTAGAAGGGGTGGGTGGTCAACGCCGCGCAGTGGCTGCCTTACACCGGTAAAGAGACCGAGGACCCATTGTACAGGAGATTGGCTGGGCCTTGGGGCCGGTCTTGACGGGTGCAGAAAATCCCGCCCCCACCAGGGTTCGAGCCCCGGACCTTCCAGCCTGTAGCAAGTCGCTATACCAACTATATCCCGGCCCCCTCTTTTCATGACAACCCTTAATTTACATATTTTATTGCTTTTTTTTTTTGCTGAAGATAGAAACATATTTTTAAACACGCTGAACATTGGAAGGTTGTTCATACGAAATAAGACATGTTTTAGTCTGAAGCTGAAGCAGCGATTTTTAACCTGCGTGATACATTCTTTCTAATGACATGGAAAATTTATACGGCATATATAGGCATTTGTGTTTTCAGTCGTTATGTGGCTGAATGGCTAGATGGAATGAGACTACTTACAATAATTCTTTACATAAATAACATTTAGTATTTACTTTCAGGTTCGTACTACTGTAATTGCCAGTAAAATTAATGTTATGCAGAATACGGTTCAGTACAGAATTAAAAGTGCTCTTATATTTCGTTCAGGCATTAGTGAACCTCACAGTTTGAGACCACCAGTAGAGCATCTTAGTGGCAAATTAACCTGTCACTAGAATGGCACAAAAATCATTACTATAAATTGGCACTGAGCTCTGTGGTTGTGTTTCCCATTCATTTCTCTAGCTTGTAGGGCGATAAAATGAGTTCTGTATTATATTTTGTTTTATTTAAGTAAACGCGTCTGATGTGACATATTGTTTAGAAATATTTTAATTATTATTTCCTGCTTATGTTTTGGGCTTAAGTTTTTGAAAGGAATGATAAGAATATTAGTATTTCTGATGTTTTCTGGTACTGAAATTTGTTCAGGGTTTCTTTTCAATGACCATACCCCATTATTCTGAAGCTGTGACTTAATATCTTTCAGTTTTATTAGTTCACCAATATCTGTAATGGCAGGGTCAGTTGTACCAAAGGTGGAATGTATAATTGGATCTTTTCTGAGTTCTGATTTGAGTTTTATCCATTCTCCATGTCAGGCATCTTCACTATTTTGTACTTCTGCATGCAATTTCAACCTGGTGGCAGAAGTTAAAATTATGTAAGTTATAGTATGTTTAAAATATGGTATAGAAGGGGATAATTCAGCCTTGTGAGTAATATGTAAATTGAGTCTTAACTGTATGTAGTTTCAAATGGTTCTATATAATTTTACTTTCTTTTGAGTCTGATATGTAAAATTTGCCTTTTTATGTCAAGATTGAAGCGTGGATTTTACTGTTCAAATTATCACTTGGAACAAATCCTTTGATTTGAATTTTGTGGGGCCATGAGATCGTGTAACGGTATGATAGTGAAGGAGTCTGTTTCATGAAGTGGCCTCTTCTTTTGGCCATTTCAGGAACTTGACCAAAAACGACCCACATCATAATATTGGCAGCAAACAGAACTGCACATTCCTGAAGTTGCCTGTTGCGTATGCAATTAATAGAATTATGTGGTCACATGATGTTTATGCTACTTTGTTATGGTTTGTGTTATCACCAATCGGGTTAAGGTGTTGGTGTATAAGGATTATTTATTTATTTACTTATTTATTTATGTATTTATTGTTGTGTTAAACCAGAAGACTCTGTTGAGGCGGTAAGTAGATTTTTATTACTTCTTTTACTGCAAGTCTGTCGTTCCTGGCTAGCCACGTACCAAAAATCTATGGTTATGTTACTTTAATGTCGATGTCTTCTGTTTCAACAAAATGTGTTTATAAGTTCCAGATATAAATGAATTGACAGGATGCCATACCATAAGTGGGTGGATTATTCGTGACATTGATAACACATCAGATTTAATTATGTATGAGCAACTGTACTTGGTGAGCACCTGTAGTTTACTTTCAGTAAACTACAGGTGCCAGTCTAGTTATTCGTGTTTACAATTTCCGTGGTTCAAAGCTCGGCATGTTTATCTTTCTAATTTCCATTATATTCCACATTAGAGTACTGTCATCCACCGACTTGCGTCGTTTCGACTCACGTCATTCTGCTCGTAAAGTATGTAGTTTGCTTCCAGACCCAATATAGCCTATTGAGGCAAGCGTGAAAATTAGTACGCACGATGCTGAAGGTGTCTTCGAGGTTCTGAGCTCATGCTTGACGATCATGTCTAAGTTCGGAAGCAGTTCGCCCTTGAAGAAGCCGAGGAACCTGAACCTGAGCCTAGGGAGAAGATCATGAGGGCTTTGAAGTCGGCTGGGGGTCTTGGTATTAAGGTGTTTGAGGACAGTGGTTGGAACGAACAATGAACAGCAAGGACTGGACGATGAATTGTGAGGAATCTTGCTTGCTACGAGAAGATTCTGAAGGAGAAGGGGTCTTTTTTGCGCCTGAGTTCAGTAGTTAATTTCGTCAAGTCTTCGTCAGGGACTCGTTATCACACTTGTATCGTTGGTCACTGAAGAGGATGACTCAGACGATCTTCCTGTAGTTCATGAGGAAGTGCCTCCTTAAATTGTTATTTGTTTTTCAGATTAAATTTTTTTAAAAATTATTTTTAAATATAAATATACCTTTTCCCTTGGTCAAAACAGATGTCTGGAACAACCCTCCGTATTCTAACGTAACGTTTACGGGAAAGTCTTTCTCGACTTGCGTCGTCGGTCTTGGAACCACTGAAGCGAACTTCGGAGGATGACTGTAGTACAGTACAGGACAGTTACTATGGAAGGAAATTTATACTCGATTCGTTGTTATACTTATCACTACCAGTGATTTAAATCGGGAAGGACGAACAAACTTAGCAGATGTCCAAATTTTAGCAGATGTAGGCCTGCATTTTGATTTTATAATGCACAACCGGGAATATCCTACAGCTTCGAGCTGCAGAAGTTGCGTTGTCACTTGTTAAAGTTTTTTCAGGATTTTGGTACACTGCATCTGCTACGTTCAGAAAACCGCAGAGGTCACTTCAGAAACATCAGAACTGTTTTTATTGTTTTTTATATTATTCTTACTGTACCTGTTCGTACAGTCATTATATCATACATTGTTTGCATTCTGTGGTACACCATTTATGGCATACATCAACTCTTGCGTGTTTCGGCATCGGGGTGCTATCCTCAGAGAGTCAATACAACAAAGGTATATAAGCCAGCATGCCAGTATAGGTTCTGACACGCCAATCTAGGTTCTGCTTCGAGCAGAGCAGAACCTAGATTGAGATGTTGGCTTATATACCTTTGTTGTAATGACTCCCTGAGGATGGTATGTTGATTATCCGAACGGTGTTCATTTTGGCCCATTTAAGCCAAAAAGGTGAATGGATGGCCCGATTAACATCCCTCTGCCAAAGCCAGAGATCTGTAGAACGTGGCAGCACTACTCTAAAAGATTTTTTTGTGCCTCAGTTGAGCGGTAACCATCCCTAAACTGGATTACTGGTTTGCTGTTCGTTTAGCGGTCTCCAAAGACAGCTGATCGTGAATCTATTAAAATAGAGCCTTACAGTGCCTTATGTGGTGTGAAGAAACCGGGATAGCGTAGTCGGTATGGTGACTAGGTTGCAGGCTGGACAATCGTGGATACTAATTCCGGCAGGGGCAAGAGATTTATGAAGCCCCAAAATGTCCAGATGGGCTTTTGGGGCTGACCTGTTTCTGTTCACTAGGTACCGGGGGCTCTTTTCCCAGGAGTAATTATTCATTTGTGTGTATGAGATTTTAATTGTTTCTGAGGAAATTAATTTAGATGTATGCGTTACTCTTCATCATTACCAGCATGCTTTTTACCTATTTATTTACTATGGTTCTTTTAATGATACAGTCATTATCCCATACTCTGAAATAGTATGGTGACTGGTGAATAATGAAGCGGAAAAAATGTGGAGGGAAGTGGTCATGTTCTAATCTGAGGTGCTATTTGGCGTTTACATGGAGGAATAGTGTAAAACCATGGAGAACTTCAATGATTTTCTACCTTATGGTAAAGATCTGAACTGATCTTCTCCCTGGTACAAGTCAGAAGCATTTCTCCTTAAACCAACTTGCTCCGAGCTTCTTGTCAGTAAGGACACTTAATAAAGCAGATGTAGGTGGAACATGATATAGTACATATCTGGTTTGGGATTGGATTTAATAAAAACAGCTAATATTTAGAAACAAAATTTATTACTAATTATGGAGACTACCATCTCAGTAATGACAGTGTACTCATTTCTGTGGTGAATAATATTGTGTGTTTTTACCACAGTCACCTCAACAAAACCACCACATATGAGGATCCTCGCAAAGACTGGACAGAAGAGCCACCACAACCAAGACAGGTGGAACTCACACGGCACCAAGAACTGGGCTTTGGATTTGTGGCAGGCAGTGAGAAGCCTGTGATTGTAAGGTATAGTTTCAAAGAAAGTTTTATGTTTTCAGTTAATTCATGATATACCACATGCAATTTGAATAATATACTCCCAGCCTAGAAGGGGCTGTAATGACTTTTTTTATTTGGTTCAGAATTGTATTTTGATACCCTGCTTTCCAGTGTAAGCAAATTTCGATATAGTGTATGGTTCCTTCTTAGCTCTTGTAGTTTCAGTGATGGTGTGAGAATTTGAACTAATTAACTGGGCTCATAATAGTTGCCCAAGTTGATTGTAATAGTATGAAATGTGGGTTCTGTTACAACAGGGTGTGACTCTTTTGGCCAGCCAGATAACTGTCAACTGATTATGGAAGAAAGATCCCCACAGCATGAAATAGTACTTCATTTTATCATCTACATGCTGAAGTAGCATCAGACTCTGCTTATAACTGTAGTGCGTAATTCAGTTGTGCTGCATTGCAGGTTTGTTACGGAGGGAGGACCAAGTGTGGACAAGTTGCAGCCAGGTGACCAGATCCTCAACATAAATGGCGAGGATGTTAAAAAAGCTCCTCGTGACCATGTGATCCAACTAGTGAGATCATGCAAGGAAACAGTGAGGCTCACAGTTTGCCAGCCACCCCTTGACAATGTAAGCTGCTTATTAACACAGACTATGCAGGATTGGGCCTATTCCCAAACTGTGAGTCCTCCAGTATATAACTACTTGCAAAGCCAAATTAAAGAGGGGAATGTTGTGATACAATGTTTATAAAATTTGGTGCAACCTGTGCATGTCCTGTATATAAGTTGATCATAATGTTGATATTACATATTGTTGATGTATTGCTGCAGTCGGCCCGCAAGTCAGCATTACTGAGTGCAGCCAAGAAAGCGAAGCTGAAATCCAATCCATCTCGAGTGCGATTTGCTGAAGGAGTTGTTGTGAATGGCTCCCCTCTGTTTGCAGTAAGTAATAGAACTGTATCAATTTAAGCTGTGTGTTTTTACTTTAAATAAGTTTGTTGGTGTGATTAAATCAGTGATGCGGTAGATATGATGATGTCTTCAGCATGCTGTGTGTGTTGTGAAGCTGCCTCTTCAAGCATCTCATTTGCTCACTCTCATCTCCCTGAGTATCTTTTTCATTTAGCATTTCAGCAATATTTTAATGAATCTTGATTTTGAGATTCAGTAAGTTGATCTCATATTAGATTATTATTTCTCACTTGATGTCCACTTCATGCATTCATTGTTACCTATACTTATGGCCTTTGAAATATTTAAAACAATTTTAGCACTATTTACCTTCAAAATATTTAAAAGAAATATAGCACTTTTTCAAGGCAAACACTCAAAGTGTAAGTATTTATAGTGTGCCTTTAAAGTTTTACAAAAACACATGCTATAAGGTTGTCTGATGTTAACAACAGGGTTGATCATTAGTACATTTATTATGACTTTTAAGTATTTTGAGCAGTGCATTCAGCAGCAACATAAGTATTTGTAATGTGCCTTTACATTTTTAGAAGAACACATACCATAACATTGTCCTGTGTCTTAGCAGCAGAATTAATTAGTGATACATTTATGGCTTTTGCCATATTTTGAACAATTCATGCAACAAACAATCTAATTGAATATATTCTTGGTTTGGAGGTTGTGGAAAGTGTTGAAAATTCTAGTTTTTTATGTGCCTTTTTAGTGTTTTCCACAACACACTTTAAGATTACTTATGACAGCACCACCAGATGGCAGCTGTCCAGTAGATTAATTAACACTGAAAACACCGAAGTTACGGTGGTAAAGGTGTGGTGAAAACAAAACAAATCAGGATGGATTATAAATCTGTTGCTAATGTATAGACAAAAATGTACAACTTTCACTTGTTTTCTGTGTATCTTGCTAGTGTAATGTTACTCGTAATTTCATCTGTTGGATGGCTGGCATTTTGAGCTGCTCTCCTATGCTACGCTATTGTAACCGTGGCACCCTCCTAACCCACGTAATCAAGGAAACTGTGGAAACCTGTGTTGTGATATCACTCACAAACTAAGCTCTGTTACAACTGTGGCTTTCTGTAACCATGGCAGCTCAGGTGTTACTCAGTTTGTCAGTCCTTCACCCACTCACACAAAGGGTATTATGTCAAGTAGATTCTGCACACTTGCTGTGCCTGCCCCTTGACCTCACAGTTAAGCATGTACACAATGTTTCACAAACCATGTCTCTTTCAGAAGTAGAGAAATATGATATTTTAAGTTCTAATTCTAATAATTCTTACCTTATCTGTAACTTCTAGCCATCAACATTCTCACTAGGAGATTCTTCTGTGCCATTTATGCCAAATGTGCTGAAAGTGTTCCTTGAGAATGGACAAACCAAGTCATTCAAGTATGACTCAAACACAACAGTATGTGATGTGGTGGAGTCCCTGCAACAGAAACTTTGCATCAAAGCGGTGGAACATTTCTCACTGGTGGTGGAACATGTCAAGAGCTTGAGAAGGAACAAACTAACGCTCCTGGATCCTCAGGAACCTCTTGCAAGGGTAAGCAAATTTTAGATACTGAAATTATGAGGTGCGTAAAAATCCATCTGCTCATTCTAGATCTGAATTTCTTCAGCCACACATTTGTAAGTATAAAATGCTGATTAGGCACAGAAGTAGCTTCCATTCCTCAGTAATGGTGAAAATTACAAAGAAGTGCATTTGATCACAAATATGAGGGGGCTTTGATTCCAATTTATTTAATAACGCCTTTTCCACTGCTTATATTACATAGAATAAAACACTTGGATGGTCCATGAGTGATGAAATGGAAAGGGCATGGAAGAAAGCTGCAATATGGCAATTTAAGGTGCTATACCAGTATGTGCTTGGATGGCCAATGACTTCAACTTCAGAATTTTTTTTTGACAGCATTATCTTTGCTGATAGTAGAGTTACTGTAAAAGAGTTTCAGTTTGTTCTTTGTGCTGCAGTTTGGTTCTGTTACAGATAGCTGCAAGGCCTGGTTCACACAATTTGCGGTGTCTCTTCAGAGTTGCATTTGTACCAAGAGATGCGTGTGACCTTGCACAGAAGGATTTGGTAGCATTTGAGTACCTATATATGCAGGTGAGAAATGTTGTTGTGTTTTCCACTGTCACATTAGTGTGATATAAGAATATGTGAAATTCTGTTCTCCATCAGTCTGGTATTGCTAATGCTCTAAGGTTTTAGGTTATTTTAAACTACACATCAGTTACTGTAAAACCCCTTTTTAAGATGTGTGTAGGGGACAAGCTTTTTTTTTTTTACTTTTTCCCTTTTCCTTTTTTTTTTCCTTCTCAAATCAAGAAAACTCTTACATGGGGGTTGTGTTACAGTCAAACTGAAAATTACTGCTGTGGTTATAAAGAAATTATATTCACTGTAAGTTTCAACCTAATGACGTTTTTCTTCAACCCATTTTATATTAATATTTCTATATTCATGTTCAAGCAGTAAGTGTTCAGTTAGAAATTTGCTTATATGTGTTATGTGGCCTCTGCCACAATTACACTGGATAACAAAATAATTCTTATTTTTTGTTACACAAACCAAAGTAGGTAAAACCAATAGCAATATTTGCACTGAATTCAAGTATGTTGTTAGCTTTTTTATATCAGGAAAAGTTTTTAAGTGACATGCTGTTGAAGTTTGAAGAAAACTTGTATTTATGTTTTATGTCAGAGAGTATATACATTACCTAAAAAGTAACAATGGATGACTTTCTGCTATATTTTGCCTGTGGAGCATCTCTTCTCAGTCCAGCAGTAATCAGCCAGCATATTTGGGCTCAATTTGCCTTGGTAGTGGTTTTCCATGGTAGAAATATCCTGGTGAAATCACTCTGCGTACTCATTGCTCTGCCCCAAGATTTTCTGGGAAGAAGTCTAACTGATAGTTGAAGAAAAAAAATCTTTAAAGACATATTGCACCACATAGCTTAGTAGGACTATACAAGATCGGCCATCATGTCACGATAGTTTTCTGCCTTGTGATTTCCCAAAAAAGTGACAGTGACAGTTTTGAATGCTTTCCATGCTGCTTCTTCCATTTCACTTAGCTGGTCTTCAAATTTTATGTCCTGTATTAGCTCTTTTATTTGAGGTCCAACAAATACCCCTACTTTGATTTTAGGATCACCTATCATGGAAAACATATTTTTCAAATACATGTATCCAGTGACTTGACAAAATTTTTTTTGCCCCCAAGTTTGATGCGCAACGGTGGTAAGTAAACTTCTTCAGGGTTGATTAATGGAGTATCTACTACATTTTTCTATCCTCAAATAAGCAATTCTCATTTCAGGCTTTGTTTTTGGGTGTAATGATGTTTTCTGTTCCTACTATCCCACTCCCACAGAAAGCAACAAAACATTGTGTAGTTTTGCTGTAAGTCAAGCAAGAGAGAAGTGACCTTTAAATTTCCACTAATGTTTCAATTATATTTTTTGTACTGGATCTTCATATATTTATAGGACTCTTTCATGTTAGCATTATGGATTAGGGAAACAGATTGAAATTTATTCCCATTATATACATAGAAGCACAGCTTTTAAGCTAACTTTTGAAGAGTCAATAAACAGATGCCACTTAGTTGGACTGTGTTGGTGTCCAGGAGCCCTTAATAACAGAGCAAGCATCATTTCAAAATACCAGACCTTTATGCTGTCCATGATCTTCATCAGAATGAGAGTTGTCACAGCTTAAAGTCAGATTCTGTGGAGGCTTTGTATGGGCAATTCTTCACTGTGTGGAACAGGCCTCATTGCAAGTGGCAAATTTGGATATTTTACTGTTTATTTGGTTTGGAGGTGATCCCTGTTATTGGAACTGTGCTTTGGAGGTGATCCCTGTTATTGGAACTGTGCTCTTCTGGGTTATTTCACAGCGAGTAGTGGTTATTACTTAACGACATTTTTCCTATCAGCTCCATCTTCAAGGGTCAAGAATCCAAAAAGATTCTTGACCCTTGAAGATGGGATGGATAGATTGTATCGAAATGTTGTTAAGTAATTCCACTACTAGCTGCCAGAAGAGTCACTTCTCATCTACTTTGTGGTGGAAGCCTGATGTCCCACATAATCCCTGTTATGTTTGTAAAACAAAAATGATGATCAGATGAGTGGTCTTTTTGTTCTCTCCAAACCCTGGGAACAGAGAGTGGCATTTGGTGTGTACCATTTACCCATTCTGGGAGAAACCTCACACACATCACACAACAAATATGAGGGGTCAAACTTTTATGTTCATCACCCACTTTACATCCAAAATAAAGATTATAACATTTCTTAACAAGTAGGGTAAAATTTTGCCTCTGAGATTTGAAGGTAATTTCCCCACATACGTAACAGAAGGTGACAGGATGATTTAAACAATTTCTTGGCATGACAAAAATATAATAAACACAGGCCTTTAACACGAAGCACTTCACTAAAAAGAACACACAAGACTTGCAACTTATTACAGTGAAGTCCGGCACACCACTAGCAGTGCAGTGTTTCTCAAGCAGAGTGTACTCTTAGTTTCATATCCTAGTATGTCAGTACATTTCTGAGCTTGCACTGTCTGTCTGTCTGTCTGCCTGCCTGCCTGCTTGCCTGCCTGCCTGCCTGCCTGCCTCTGATTGGGCTCACATGCCTACTGTCTTTGTTTCATGCCCACACTATGTTTAAAAGTACAATAAAGTGCCTCAGACATATTTAAAACATATTGGTAGTGTGACAAAAAAAATAAATTTGTTAAAATTGCATTTAAAAAAATTCTTACACAAGAACTGTGGTTGGTAGAGCATTTCTGGTAATATATTTTAATTTACTGTGGAAAAATTTGTATGAAACACAGATTAGTTTTCGTGTGACAAAAATGATGTTTACCGGTGTCATATGCACTCATACTCTTGAGAATTAATGGTAAACTACTGTGATAATTTTCACCTGACTCAGACATTCTTTTACTTCCATTGCACATAATGCCCTTATTTACGCAAACTAACTCCCAGGGTTGTAACACATGCCTTCAACTGAGGTTCTAAAATGGTGTAAGGGCCGAGTTTTTGTGTCTTACTGGTAGGAAAGTCCTAAAATCAGGAATCTTAAATTGGGAAAATTCTGCATTATTTATATAGGGTATTGGCTGGGACCACGACACTAACCTAAAATGCAGAAAAATCTTAAATTGAGGTAATTCTACTGTACTTTGCTACTTTAGTTATCAGTGAAATAATGGTGTGATATATATATATATATATATATATATATATATATATATATATACGAAGGCAGACCCAAAAAAACTGGGCTGACTTCGGGGAGTTCTTCCTAATCGTAGTTGAGTGTTCCTCCGCTAGGTGAGTGTAGTTGCACCCTTTACGAGTCAGTAGCCAGATGGATGTCACAGTAGAAGGTTGTACGGGCTTGTGTTGTCGATTCTCCCAAGTGTTGTCAAGCTCCTGTCACGAAATCGTGGTGTCTGACTGTACTGAACAGCGAATCTGCTTGAGATTTTGTTTCTGTCTCAGACAAATGGCCACAGAAGCACATGAAATGCTTCAAAAGGCCTTTAAGGAGGAATCACTGAGCTGTACACAAGTTTTCGAGTGGTTTGCGCGGTTCAAAAGAGGAACAATGAGTGTTGAAGATCATCCTCATTCTGGGCGCCCGTCAACAAGTCGTACCATCGAGAATGTCAAAAAATTCGAGAAAAAATCAACGAGGATAGCTGGTACACAATTGACGAGATCCCAGAAGCTACAGGTGTGAGTTGGAGTTCCTGTCAACGGATTTTGACCATGGATTTGAACATGAGACGCGTTGCCGCAAAGTTTGTTCCCCGCCTGCTCACACGGGACCAAAAAAACACTTGTTTGACTTTGTGCCAGGAGTTGAAAAATCAGATTGAAAGTGACCCAAACTCTCTTTCTAAGGTCATCACAGGCGACGAAAGTTGGTGCTATGGGTATAACCCTGAGACGAAACAAGCTTTGAGCCAATGGAAGACGCCCACTTCACCGAGACCGAAGGAAACAAGACAAGTGAGGTCAAATGTGAAAACGATGCTCATTGTTTTTTTCGATGTCCGAGGAATCGTGCACAGGGAATTCGTTCCTCCTGGACAGACTGTCAATCAGGAATTTTACTTGGAGGTTTTGAGGCGATTGAGAGAGAATGTGCGAAGAAAACGCCCAAAATTGTGGAGATCGGGTGATTGGTTTCTCCATCATGACAATGCCCCAGTTCACACAGCTCTGTCTGTGACCCGGTATTTGGCCTCTCTGGGATGGACCGTCATTCCCCACCCACCGTATTCACCGGACCTAGCCCCCTGTGATTTCTTTTTATTCCCGACAATGAAAGAAACATTGAAAGGAAAGAGATTTGCCACTGTGGAGGAGGTGAAAACAGCTTTGCAGGAGGCACTCAACAACATCAAGCTTCAGCAATTCCAGAGATGCTTCACACAGTTGGAAAAAAGATTGGACAAGTGTATTGCCTCCAGTGGAGAGTATTTTGAAGGGGATTAAGTGTTTTTTGTTCGAAATGTAAATAAATCTTCTTTGTTAAAGAAAATCCGGTTTTTTTAGTTCCCCCCTCGTATATGTCTAAAACCAATTAAATTCAAGTCATAACACCGTATTTGGGAGGTGTCCAGTTCAAATCTGGGCTGGAACCGTGACTGTGTTCATGTGAGATTTTTTCTCAATTTATCCAGGCAGTATGCAAGGATAGTAACCAGAGATTAGGCTATTACCACTTCCACACTATTTCTAATTTAATATTTGTAAGTCACCTTACCATTTAATGCTGTATAATCCAAACTCCTCGCATCATTAAATGAAGCATAACACGTAAAATATGTACATTGTATACACATATCCTCTGCAATGCTGCAGTGATGTAAAGGACTGTATGCCTTGACACTGACGTATTTGTCAGTGCTGCCTAAGCTGTCAAGTGGATATGTTACATTAATCTAAATTAGGGCTCAGTTACTGAGGTACTTTTACTGTTAATTTAGTAACATGCATATGCCTTTTTATTGCTGCAGTCTGTGGACACTGTACCCTGAAACAAAATGGTTCATTACCTGTAAAGGTGTTAGGGTATGTTATTCTGCAAATTAATGGATCTTATATTGTAGCTGAGTGTTTCTCTGACAGTGTGCTGCTGTCTGAGTTTTAGCATGCTGTAAGTTTTTGAACTTAAGTGTGCTGCTGTACAAATAGTTCACAGATTGTGATTGTAGTGTATAAACCACAGGTCGCAATACCTTTGCTTTGGCCAGCAGTCAGGTAACTAACATATCTACTGATGAAGTAATACTGAAGAATAAAGATTTTGAAAGCTCATGGCATATGGTTGAAAGGTCACAACTTGACATTATGTTGTGTCTGAATGGTCTGAGAGACCTCAAATACCTGCGATGCATGGCAGTAGTAGCAGCAGTTAGATCATCTTCAGCCCTGTTTTGTCGTGTTGTCGGCCTGTGCAGCTATTTTTTTGTTAAATTTTTGCTGCCTCATAATTGTTTATAATTTTTATGTTTATTGTGTATGTATACACCCACTTAACTTTCCAATAATTCATGATTGAATGTGTGATGACATACTGCAATATATTTCAACCTTTGTTGTTTGTGCATATTAAAGTGTGACAGCACATACATGCCTTCCTGAATGATGAACTGTTACTCTGAATTAAAATATGATGACTGACTCCATAGTACAAAGAAATTTAAGATCCATATTATTGTTTGGTAAACATTAATTTACCAGAACATGGCCAGCGTTAAAAAAATACTTCAGTAGCTGTTAGTGTTATAATGGTGTTTTGGACTGTGATAATTATCAAATTCAGAATCACAGTGATGTGTTACAGGTATTATAAAATGTGTATGAGACTGAGACACTCTGTAGTGCCCATTGGTGTATTAATGGTACAATACTTGTTGTCATTTCCAGTGTTGCAATGATGTAGTTCAGGAACGGTATGCCCCAGAACTAAAGTATGACATAGCGCTGAGGTTAGCAGCACTTCACATACACCAACATGCCATATCCAACAATATGACAAGCAAAGTGACAGTGAAGGCCATTGAGTGAGTAAATTATGAAGTTATATGTGCCTGCTGTTATGTGAGTTTGAAATTTTCTTGTTTCTAATAAGATGTACGTATTTAATAGGCAAGAATTTGGCTTGGAGCGGTTTGTGCCAGTGTCACTAATGAGTACAATGAAGAGGAAGGAGTTGCGGAAGCTGATTGGTCACTTCCTGAAGTTGAACCACAATTTGTCTCCTACTGGACAGAAGAGTCTGACAAGTCTTCAGGCCAAGCTGTATTACTTGAACATCATCAGTGAGCTGCCAAGCTATGGGGCTAAATGCTTCAGCACAAATATCAGAGTTTGTCTTCCAGTTTACTTTCAGATTTTAGAAGTGACAGTGCATTTGGATCATCATTTATTGTTCTTAGTTTAATATCCAGTGTATCTGATCTTTTCTCATTTTTTCTGTTTTAGATTTTTTATTTATTTATTTTATTTTTTTTTTTGTCTTTGTGCTTTTGCTTGGTTGAGTGTTTAGATCCATATGAAGGGTAGCTGTGAATGTACTGAATAAGCCAAGAGGGGTGGTCCTATTGTTTCAGGTTCGGGCATGTAAAAATCTAACAAGTTTTAGGATGTCACACAGGACCTCAAACTCAGACCGATTTCTTGACTCAGGACAGAATCAATTGGTGGTTGTTTTTGAACCTTTAGGTTTTGTTAAATACAGGGAATTTCTTGACCACCTGAACAACTATAAGTTTCTTAAGAAGACTGTTCAGTCTCTCTGCCATTTAGTTAATATTTCAATTCATTGTCCCAGAAAAAACACTGATTGGAGTTCTACTGCATACACTGGATTAGCGCTCCAGAAATACAAGCACACACTCATTCACCCACTTACTCCTTTTTTAGGTGGTCGCAAAATTGCGAAATGTGACTGTTAACTTTGTCATGTCTTTCTATCTGTCTCTCTGTTCACATACAAGAACTCTGCTTCCACTAGATGGATTTTCATGACATTTGATGTTTGAGTATTTTTTGAAAATATGTTGAGAGAGTTCAAGTTTCGTTAAAATCTGACAAGAATAATAGGTACTTTACATGGAGGCTTATGCACATTTATGAAAGTATCTCACAGAATTATTTTAGAATGGAAATGTCTCAGATTAGGTTGTAGAGGAAATCAAAACACACATTTTAGTTCAGTAAATTTTTTTTTTTCTAAAAATCATGCTGTTTATGAATTAATGTAAAAAATATTGTACAGCCAGACAGGCTATGGTTGGCAGTATAATAGTGCCTTGCATGCTCGATAACCACACCCACTTAGAATATGTAACATATATTGCTTTTACACAGCAAACGCACCTCAATTTTATGTTCTACGTACATTGCTTTTCTTGTAGGTGAGTGAGTTGATGCATATTGTTGATTATTTAATACAGAAGTTAAACACATATTGTGAGCTAGTGGGCATGTGCATTTTGTTAAGTAGCCAGTAGATTTAAGCTGTATTTCTGGAACCATGCTGTAGATTATCAGGAGTATGGAAACAGAAAACTCCGTTATCTGAGACTTAGGTTTTCACAGTGGTGTTGCTGATGATGCAAGTCTTCTGGGATGTTACACCATATTGAATGGTAGGGAGTTACTGATGTTTCTGAGGGTCATAGTGCCTTCACCTTCAAGGTCAAACAGTCCAAGAAGATTGCAGAAAGATGTAGTCTAATTTCAGCAATTCAGTATAGTACAAAATTATTTTTTTTTGCAGCACCCAAAACATATGTTATTTAATGAGTAATTACTGTTTTATCTTTTACAGGATAGCAACATGGAGAGAGTTATTTTAGTGAGCCCTAAATTTGGTATCAGCCAGATTGCAGGACTGCGTAACAGTGTGGTAAGTGTGAACACATTGCACTTCCAGCTTGCAGGACCGTGTAACAGGTGGTTAAGTGTGAACACATTGCACTTACAGCTTGCAGGACTGTGTAACAGTGGGTTAAGTGGGAACACTTAGTACTGCCAGACTGCAGGACTATGTAAGTGTATAGTAAGTATGAACACATTGCACTGCCAGATGGCAGGACTACATAACACTGAAGTAAATGTGAACACAGTAGTAATGCTAGATTACAGTATTCTGTAACAGTGTGGTAAGTGTGAACACAGAGCAATGCCAGATTTTGAGACTTTGTTACAGTGTGATAAGTGCAAACACATTTCACTGCCAGACTGCAAGACTGCAGAACAGTGTGGTAAGTGTGATCATGTTGCACAGCCATACATTCCATACACTTAAGTTGTATACTGATAGTATTTTTCCCATTGTGAATAACTAAACCATACCTTGTGTGATATATATGACATTAAAATATACCGTGCAGAATTTGTATTCCGTGTGCATATTTTAAAGATATAGTCTGGGAAAGATGTATGAAAGTTACTTTCCTTAAGATTTTTTTGTATGAGCTGAAGCTCGGAAGAGTGTGGATTAATAATTGTACTATTCAGTAAACTGCTGCTGTGCATAATGTCACCAGGGACAGATTCCAACAGTGTGAAATATTTGTACCTTAACCAAGTTACCAATGTTGACATGTCAACTATATTTCACATAAAATTTGTAAGTTTGTTTACAAACAGTATTCATATCAAATATCACATTCCTAGTGCTAGGGGTCTTATTAGTTTTTGGTAATAGACAGAAATCTCAATGTACTTGTCATAGGACTGTCAGGTTGTTGTTTACATTATGTAGAGAAATACTTTCTCAAAAGTTTCACATGTTTCAGGAATATGTTGCCACATACAATTTCATGACATTCATTAAGTTTTTCTGGCATCATTCACAGCTAAGAAGCTTGCATGACTATTCTGTTGGTTTTATGGATGTTAGAATTATGTAGAAATGGTATGGTTTGTATTTGCCTGATGTATGTATTAGGGGGATGAGCTGCCATTATGATATCATTGTAGTTGCTTCACTTGCTTTTGTGTATTTGCAGCCTGTTCCATTGGCAGACATAGAACACATGAGTCTAGTCACAGTAACACGAGAGGATGAGCTCTCACGCTGTGTCCGAATATACCTTCCAACTTCAGATGCAAGGGTAATGAAAATGACTGTACCAATACTCTGTTCTTTCTCACTACCTGTGGTAATGGAAGTTTGTTTGTAAGTCATTCTGTCTGAAGTTTACTTTTTCTGCTTGTTTGTGGTGTCAGGAGATGGTGCTTAGCATGGAGGACCGAGATGCAGAGGAGCTTGTACTAGTGTTGCAGGGGTATTATAGGCTATTGACTGGCAGAATACTGTCTGTGGAACAAGACCGTGACCTTTCTTGGACAGATGATGCTGGTAAGTCACTTAATTCATAAACTTTATTCAAAACTTTCTTACTTTATTATCATGGTTCTAAACTTTTTTGTGTATTTTTTATGGAGTGCTTACAATGGATATATAATTGTAAAGTCATATGTGTATGTTCACGTATTTCATTTCCAAAACTGCTGAGTTTATTGTGAACCTCTACTTTGCTGGGCACACAAATAAAATTTTTTCCAGTTGTATGGCAAAATGATTAGAACATGATATAAAGTATACATTTTATTCAAGTCCACAGCATTTATGTGCTACATTTTGCTATGTTAATACACTCATTTATACATGCACATACACACACTCACAAATGGAGTGTGGTGGTAAAATTCGTGGAATGACTTTATTGCAAGTATTGCTCTATACTTGCAGCATAATGAGAGGGGTCACCATAAAAATAGTCATTTTGAGCAGCTATGCTCAACCCAGCAATGCTGCTACCAATGGCAACATGTATGAAAGTTAACCATTCGTTGAAAGACCATCACACTACACAATATGACTATAAATGATTACTGATTTAGTCTTACTCTGCATGTTTCAGCCATATTTGGCCAACATCAAGGAGATGGCATTGAGTACCATGCAGAAATTACAAAGGTTTTAGATTAAAAATTGTTTTAGTTAGGCAGTACATGTTTCCTGAGAACTAATTATTTTTTCATGATATGTATATTGTAATGTTTCCATATCAGCATAGTTTCTATGCCTCAGTACATTGTAGTAATTTTACTGGAATAGTTTGATTTATTTAACACTGTTGGTAACTCAGACAGTATATTGTAGGTGTCAGCAATATTTTCAATATGTGTTAAGTGTAATCCTGTGTGTGGGGTTGTGTGTGCCCCTGTTTTGAAATGGATTCCAGTACCTGCCACTTTTTGTCACTGTCACCTTGTTATTCTGTTCTCCTTATTCCCTATAAGAATATGGTCATAGAAGGGTAACAAAATTTGTCTCATGTTGATGAGCTGGCATTATGAGCATTCAAATGTGTAATAAGTTGGGGACAAGTTGGTAGTATGGTTTATGGATTGTGTTAGTTTATCTGAATCAAAGTTTGGGTTTAGAATTTAAAACAGCGTGACTTTTGAACTGTTGTAAAGATGTTGATTAATAGATAAATTTAAGATATGGCATTAAAAAATAGTTGACTTTGCTGTGTTGATATTTCAGTTTATTAGGAATATAAGACTCTGACTTTAAATGTGTTTAATTGTGATATTTCAGCACCCCCATATCACTCACATCATCAAGTATTGTCTGCCAGGTGGAGCTACAGTGGCCGAAATACTGTCAAACACTATGCTACATTCTCAATGCCTCCTCCATATCAGCCAATATATGTGAGTTCTGTGATTGCTTTGCGATTGTATCTTAGCTTAATCAGTGTTACATTGTTGGAAATATAATGGTTAAAATTAGTTACCAGAATATGAACCTGTTTCTGAAGGCTGTCTGTGACATAATTTAATTCCTCATAACTTTTAGTACCGCTCTGTTACCTAGACCTTATGCAAACTCTGCATGTGCAGGTGGTTCTCAACTTTCAGACATTCAGTTTTAAAGTTCTGCTGTACAACTGAAAGTCAGAAAGAGTTCTGAACTGTACTTTGAGTCTAGTAAATGCCAGTAAGGCCAATCCCAGTGGCCGCATGGTGTAATGTGTGGGTCTGTGGCCGCTTGCTTGCTGAGATTGCGGGTTGGAATCCTGCCAGGAGCATGGATGTCTGCCTTTTGTGAATGCTGTGTATTGTCAGGTAGAGGTGTCTGCAACAGGCCGATCAATCGACCAGAGGAGTCCTGCTGAGTGTGGTGTGTCTAAGGTGGGGATTATATGCAGCCACATTACACACTATTTGCCAGTGAGTTCAGGCACCAGCTAATGAGCAAGCAGAGAGTAAACTAGCCATTCTTATTACATGTAGGAATGAAAAGGCATGGCAGTCAGCTAGTAGGTCTTCAATTTATCATTCGACATCTGTAAAGTTTGCTCAAAGTAGACTGTATTTGGTACAAATCTCTGGATTGTGGGTACACATGAACACTATAAACATACGCAGCACTTCCAGCTACATCACTGCTCCTTGGTCACTGCTCGAGTCACAGCTGCTAAACTGCTACATAAGGGTTCTACTGTCACATTCAACAACCCACACAGTGCACGAACGATAAGCACTGGGCGCCGAATAATCAAAACAAAAAGAAAGAGAAGGAAAATACCTTCCTCTGCACACTGCTATGCAAGATGAAAGCTTAAACATACTCCCCCTGTGATATATCATATCACTAAAGTTTTAAGATTTCTGCATTATTTCACAGGCAATACTACCAATTTATGAATCGGTCGCTTTAACTGTCTAGAGCTGGTTTTCATTGTTACTACTCTTATGTATCCATCTGAACCTGGAAACGTTTCACTAATAATTCCTAGTCTCCAAGACATGGGAGGTAAGTTATCTTCTTGAAGCAGCACTAGCATTCCAGGCTGGAGGTCTGGTTGCTGGCTGCGCCATTTGCTGCATTGTTGCAAGTTGTTCAAGTAGCCAGACGACCACATTTTCCACAACTGCTGATTGAAGCATTGAACTTGCTGCCATCTGGATAAGCTGTTCATGATTGTATTGGTAAAGACTGGCTCAGGAAGGGAGGTCAACGGAGCACCAATAAGAAAATGATGACCTGGACTCAAATAGGGTCATTAGGTTCATGGAATAGTGCTATAAGAGGTTGTGAACTCAAACACGCTTCTACTTGTGTGATCAAAGTACTAAATTCCTCAAAAGTCAACAATTCCTTGCCAGCAATTCTCTTCCAGTGATTCAAAAGCTCTGATGATAGTTGATCATCCCAATGAAGCTTGTGCAACCACAACTGCTGCAAGAAAATTTTGTATACAACAGCAACTGGGCTAATTAAACCCAGTGGATCAAATATGGCAGCAACGATAGAAGAGATAATATGTTTGCTAATAGGAGAGTTTTTAGGCTGTCACAATTTTTGAGCACATGTTCCCTTGCTAATCAGGAACTGATCTGATAATGGATGCCATAGCAAACTTAGTGTTTTGATGCCTTCATTGCTGTCCAGCTCAATGGGTACCTCCATTTCTCTGCAATCAGGAGGGACTGCTTCTAATATGATGGGATGACTGACACAAAACCTGCGTAGGTGAAATCCCCCTCGTCCCAAAAGCGTGATGAGTTCTTGCTGTAGTCGTAGTGCATCTTCTATGGTGTTGGCTCCACACAGAGCATCATCCACATAGAAATTATTTGTTAATGTTTCTGGTGCTAGTGAGAAGTCCTTTGATTCATCTTCTGCAAGCTGCTGTAAACAATGTGTTGCTAGATAAGGTGCTGATGCAGTGCCATATGTCACTGTTGACAGCTTGTATGTTCTTAATGGTTCCTCAGTGGATCTTCTCCACAGAATTTGCTGCAACTTTCTGTCATCTTCATGAATCTTCACTTGGCGGTACATCTTAGCTGTGTCTGCGGTGAATGCAATTTGGTATGTTCTGAATCGTAAAACAATGGAATACAAATCTTGTTGTACTGTAGGTCCTACAAGAAGTGTATCATTCAAAGACAGTTCGTTGCTCGAACGACATGAGCCATCAAAAACAATGCGAGTGCGTGTTGTACTACTTGAACTCTTGAAAACCGCGTGATGTGGAAGGTAATACCGTTCCTCTGCGCTGCTTGCATCTTCATTAATCTGGTTCATATGACCCAGTTCTTCATATTCTTGCATAAATTCAGAATATGCTTGATGCAAATCTGGATGTTCCTGGAACCGTTGCTCTAGTTGATGAAATCGTCGCTTTGCTTGTTCATACGACTCTCCTAGACGACCTTGATCTTCACATTGAGGAAGTCTCACAATGTACCGTCCTGTATCATCTCGTGTGGTATGCTTCTTGAAGTGTTCTTCACACAACATTTCTTCAGCTGTCCATGTCTTATTAGGCAATTCTTCAGTTTCCCAAAATCTCTGCAGTTGCTGATCTAAGTTGTCGTTATTGCAGATGAAGAAACTTTTCCTTGGAAGTTCTTCAGGCGTTGCTAAAGGTATCTTGCCTGAAACTATCCATCCTAGATCTGTATCCTGTAAAACTGGATAATTTCCTGGTCGCGTCTTCTTGTCATGGCAAAGAACTTCAAAGAACACATCAGCTCCTAACAGGATGTCAATGGAATTGGGCCTGTTGAAATTCTCATCTGCTAACATCAATCCTTCTGGGATGCCCCAGTCACTACTATCTACAAATGTGGCTGGAATCATTCCTGTTA
>Ga0268261_10000740_pt1 | contig 21195 bp, 21 predicted proteins | sample TergutNc150P1_FD_190353 | JGI IMG/M metagenome (GOLD analysis project Ga0268261, IMG submission 190353) | Nasutitermes corniger P1 segment gut microbial community from laboratory colony in Florida, USA - Nc150 P1 (SPAdes) (version 2) | ecosystem: Host-associated > Arthropoda: Insects >...
GACCGTCCTCCGTTGTTTTTTCAGTTCCCTGTCATAGTGCGACTTGGAAAGGCGCAGGTAATCGACGCCGTTGTTTTTAATTTTCTCGATATGCATAATTCCCGTTCCAATCCTATGTTGATATATGTATATTAATTATATCAAATAATGAAACGGGTTTCAACCCCTAAAACCCTTGATATCAGATGTTTTTCGACAGAGTTTTTTCGGAGCCGGGTGTAAAACTCGGGAAAACAGATGAAAATAATAAGTTTTTGTGGTAAAATGGAAAAATAGGGTGCCAAGGATGCACTGATGATGAAATAGGGGGAGAAAAAAATGGATTATCGCGTGATTTTGCTGTCGGGCATTTCAATGGTGCTGGCCGTCCTGCTGTGCTATTTGGTGCTGACGACCATCAAGAAGAAGAAATACTATCAAAGGATCGATGAGGTGGAAGAACTGAGTACGGACCTTTTCAACGTGCCGGTACCTTTTGAACTGGCGAAGCTTCGTTCCACTAAAAAAAGCAGTCACATCATCACGTTGGTGAATAGCTGGGAGAAACGGTGGAAAGCCCTTGAGGAGCAATTTGTCACCGTCACGGAAAATTTGATTTATGCGGAGGAGTGTGCTTCCAACCGGCAATTTGACGAAGTGGAGGATCTGGTGGACAGTGCTAAAGTCGATATCGATACGTTGAGCCTGGAAATCGATACCTTGATGGATGAAATCCAGTCATTGAAAAAATCGGAAGAACGGAGCCGCTCCAACATTTTAGGGCTTAAGAAGAAGTTCGAAGGCTTAAAGGAAAAGTACGAGGACAATGGTGAGGCTTATGATCAGGTGGAGGAATCCATCAAGGATTTGTTTAAAGAGATAGAAACCCGCTTCTTCAAATTCAATGACTACATGGAGGAGTGCAATTACGACTTCGCGGATGAGGCCATTGTTGAAATTGGCCAGGCGCTGGATGTGATTTCGACCCTGTTTGAACGCTTGCCACTTTACCAGTCTACTTTGGACAGCACTGTGCGGCCGTTGCTTAAAGATGTATTGGCCAGTTACAACCACATGGCCAGCCAGGGGGTTTACCTGAGCCACTTGCAGATTGAAGAGGCCGTCAAGGCGTACCGTGAGGACTTGAACCAGATTCCAGGCTGGCTCCGTCATTTCGATTTCAAAAAAATCGAGGAGCTTTTGATGCATGTCGAGGACACTGCCAAGCAGATGCTTGATTACATCAAACGGGAGGTCAACTTCCAAGAAAGCATCACTAACGACCTGGGAACCCTCAAGCAAGCGATCGACTTTTTGTTGGTGGAAGGGGAGAAATTGGCCCATCGTTATGAGAATATCAAGGAAAATGCAGCCCTTTCGGCGGATGAAGAAGAGGCGTTCCTGAATTTCTTGGGCGATATTAAAATTTGCCAAAATGAGCGCTTGTTCTTATTGGCGAAAGTGGAAGGCAAGCAGACACCCAACTCAACCTTATATCAAGAAATGAACCGGATCATGCTATTGGTGGAGCATGCTAAAACCGGATTAGGGTCTTATGCAGGGAAGATTGAGGAGTTATATGCGGGCGAGAAAAAATGCCGTTACCGCGCCTTGGGGCTATTGAAGCACTTAAACAAGTTGCGGGGCCAGTATAAGGAACTTAATGTGCCTCAGGTCAATGAGGACTTAGAGGAAGCAGTGGCACGGGCCTCCCGTGCCCTGCAATCCTTATTTGAAACCATCGGGCGCACCCCCATCAACCTGCAAGACATCGACGGCCAATTGACCATTACCCAAAAAATGGTGGATGAAGCCAGTGCTTATTTGGAAATGGAAATCCAACAGTCCAAGTTAGCTGAAAAACTCATTGTCTATGGGCAGCGCTACGTTTCCCGCGAAGGGATGTACTTAGTTGACCTGACCATAGCCGAAGACCAGTTCCGCAACGGGCGGTACAAGAATGTCATTGAAACCATGAAAAAAATCCTTGGCATCGTAGAAGGCTCCCGCTTCGACGTGAACTACTATCAGTTCAAGCAAGAACTAGGCTGCCATTTACTTTAATCTGGATAGGCAAAGGGCTTCGGAAAACCCCCGAAGCCCTTTTGTGCTGATGCTGCCCATTCCAAGCAAGGGGGAAAAACAGCAGGCACTTCCCAAAAATAAGGTGTTTTTTTGGCCAGCCCTGTCATATCTTATATTATAGGGGGAGAATGCCCTCTTTCAATGAGTTGAGTTTGTCCCAAATATGTGGTATAATTTCCTTATTTCGACAGGAGTCGAGGGGCGGCCGGTAATTTTGGGATAGTCTTATCAGATGATGCGTCGGAAGGAGAAATGGCAATGATTTATTTAGATAACAGTGCGACAACCCCTGTTGACCCAGAAGTGTTGGCCGCTTTTGTAAAGGTAAATGAAAATTTCTGGGGCAACCCCAGTTCGCTCCATACCATCGGTGCCCAGGCTGAAAGCCTATTAATGCAATCGGAACGGCAGGTTTTAACTTTACTGAACGCCAGCAATCATCGTGTGGTCTTTACCTCGGGCGCAACGGAAAGCAACAACCTGGCCCTTAAAGGATTTTGCAGGGCTTGCCGCGGGCGTGGGCGCCATATCATAACCACGCCGGTGGAGCATCCTTCCGTCCATGAGGTTTTGGAAGGCTTGATGGAAGAAGGCTACCGGATTACCTTCATCGACATCATCCAATCCGACGAAGGGATGCTAAATGAAATTGAGGCCGCTATCTGCGATGATACGGTGCTGGTTTCCATCATGCACGTGAACAATGAAACCGGACGGGTTTTTCCAGTTTATAAAATTGGGGAGATGCTGAAAAAATACCCGAAGGTAAGGTATCATGTGGATGCGGTCCAAAGCGTCGGGAAGCTGAATGTGGATATGGATCGTCTTGGGGCGCAAATGTTATCCATGTCAGCCCATAAAATCCATGGCATCAAAGGTTGTGGGTTATTATTGGTCAACGAAAACCTTCAGCTTAAAGCCGAGATAACCGGTGGCGGGCAGATGAACGGGCTTCGGTCAGGAACCATCAACGTCCCAGGAGCGGTAGCCCTTGCCAAAGCACTCCGGCTGGTTGTGGAACCCTTAAATGAGAATTACAAAAAAATTGCCAAGATTTTTGACTATACCTTATCGGAACTGCTTAAAATAGAAGGGGTAGTCATCAATAGTACCGGCCATATCCAAAGCCCGTACATCATCAACTTTGCTGCTGTGCCAATTAAAGGGGAAACATTGGTGCATGCTTTAGAAGAGCACGAAGTCTATATTTCGGCCAAGTCGGCCTGTTCTTCCAAGTCAGCTGCCGCATCGCGGATATTGCTTGCCATGGGGATTTCAGAAGAAGTCGCCTTTGAAAGCGTCAGGGTCAGCTTTTCGTCCCTGACAACACTTGAAGATGCCGAAGCTTTCATCGAAGCGCTGAAAACCGTATTGCCGGAATTGAAATCAAGGGAATAAAGTTAAGTGTCGGGGGGCATGGCAACATGCGCCCCGGCATTTTTATATGTGATATTATAAGGAGGACATTATGATCTATGACCGTATTTTAGTTCGCTACGGCGAGCTTTCAATTAAAGGAAAGAACCGCAAATTTTTCAAGGACCGCCTGCACCGCACGATCCGCCACAAAATGAAAGAAATTTCGGGCATCACTTATGAAATCACAAGGGACCGCTTCTACATTTTGCTAAATGGGACGGACCCAGCCCCAGTCATCCAAAAATTAAACCAGGTTTTTGGAATCCAGTCTTATAGCCTGGCTGCCAAAACGGAAAACGACATCGAAAAAATCAAAGATTTGGCACTGGAAATGGTACTTTCCCAAACCGGTGGCCTGACGACGTTTAAAGTTGAAACCAAGCGTTCCCAGAAGCAATTTCCCTTACAGTCGGGTGATATTTCCCGTGCCGTGGGTGCCCATTTGCTCATTAACACGGAACACCTGAAAGTGGATGTCCATAACCCGCAGCTGACGGTCTATGTAGAAGTGCGCCAGGAAGGCTCTTATGTCATGGCAGAGCACATCAAAGGCCTGGGCGGGTTCCCAGTGGGTATTGGGGGCAAGGGCCTCCTGATGATTTCAGGTGGGATCGACAGCCCGGTAGCGGGTTACCTGCTTCAAAAACGCGGGGTAGAAATCGAAGCCATCCATTTTGCTTCGCCGCCTTATACATCCATCCGTTCCAAGCAAAAAGTGCTTGATTTAATGGAGAAAAATGCCCATTATGCGCCGGAAGGGAAAGTGAAAGTCCATATTGTGCCATTCACGAAACTCCAGACTTCCCTTTATGACCATATTCCGGCAAGCTACACCATGACCATCATGCGCCGGATGATGTACCGGATTGCCGAAGGCATTGCCAAAAAACGTGGCGCCCTTATCCTGGGAAACGGAGAGAGCTTAGGGCAAGTTGCTTCACAGACCTTGGCCAGCATGTATGCCATCAACGAAGTGACCTCCATGCCGATTATCCGCCCGGTGGCGACGATGGATAAGAATGAAATCATCGACGTGGCGAAAAGCATTGATACTTATAATATTTCCATCCGCCCATATGAGGATTGCTGTACGATCTTTGTCCCGGAAAATCCTGCTACGAACCCTTCATTGGAGAAATGCCTGGAATATGAGGCTAAATTTGATTTCGAAGGTTTGGTTCAAGCTTGCATCGATGAATGCGAGACCCTGGTTATCCGTGCCGGCGAAATCATCGAACTGGAACGAAGCGAAGGTGCCTGTGACGTCAGCGACCTGTTTTAAGGAGGGCAGCCCATGTTAATCGAATCCAACCAAAATGCCAAATACAAACATTGGATGAAGCTCAAGCAAAAAAAACACCGGGAAAAAGCCGGTGAATTTTTAGTGGAAGGGGAACACCTGGTCAAAGAAGCCATCAGCCATGGCGCCATCACGGAAATCATCGTCCGGGAAGACGCCATCATGGACGGGGAGTTTGCAGCAGCAGGCCCTATTCACACAATCAAGGCCGGTCTCTTTGATAAACTTGCCTCGACGCAATCCCCCCAGCCGGTAATGGCGGTGTGCAAAATGGGGCTTTCCAAAATAGGGGCTTGCAACCGGTTGCTCCTTTTGGATGCTATCCAGGACCCTGGAAACCTCGGGACGCTGATTAGGAGTGCGGCAGCCTTTGGCTTTGATGGGATCATCCTTGGGGACGGCTGTGTCGACATTTATAACGATAAGGCCATCCGTGCCACACAGGGAGCCATCTTCAAGCTGCCCATGGAAAGGGAAAACCTGTCCCTGGCTATCCCAAGGCTTCAGCAAGGGGGCGTCCGTGTCCTCGGAACAAGCCTGGCGCAGGCCACCCCTTTAAGCGGCGTTTCAGCAAGTGGCAAATTAGCATTCATCCTGGGAAATGAAGGTTCTGGCGTTTCAAAAGAGCTTTTGGGGCTTACCGATGGCAATATTTTCATTGAAATGCGCGAATTTGTGGAATCTTTGAATGTTTCCATTGCGGGGAGCGTTATAATGTATAATTTTCGGCAATAATAAGGCTGGGAGCAAATGATTTGAAACGTTTTTCACAATTAGCGAAATAAACTGGACGTTATGGCTAAGATGTGGTAAAATAACTTCAGGTGAATTTTTCGTGAAAGAGTGGGGGCGCCCCACTCTTTTGTTTGCATTAATATGAAAAGACGGACGATATGAGGTGGATTTTATGCCAACAATCTTAGAACAAACAGAGGCCCTAGTGAAACCAGTCTGCGACGAGGTGCAAGTGGAACTCGTCGATGTGGAATACGTCAAGGAAGGGCAGAATTTCTTTTTGCGTATTTTCGTGGACACCCCGGGTGGCATCGACATCGACCAATGTGCGGCAGTGGCTGAAAAGCTAAGCGAACTCTTGGATGAAAACGACTTTATCGAAGAGGAGTACATGCTGGAAGTGTCATCGCCAGGTGCGGAGCGTCCCTTAAAGACGAAAAGCGACCTTGTGCAGCGGATCGATTCTTACATCAATGTCAAGACCTACAAGGCTATCGACGGGCAAAAAGAATTCGAAGGGTACCTTCGCGGCTTTGACGAAGATACGATCAAGCTGGAAGTGATGGAAAAGGCCCGTAAAAAGACGTTGTCCATCCCTTATGATGCAGCATCTAAAATCCGCTTGGCGATTAAGTTTTAATTTTTGGGCATTTGTTTATAGAATGCCGATGGCGTTTTGCCGCTTCCAGGTTGGGGGCATCCATGGCAAGGCATCGGTATAAGGAGGAATTGAGAAAAATGAATACGAAAGAGTTTTTTGCAGCGTTAAACCTGCTTGAAAAAGAAAAAGGGATTTCCAAGGATGTCATTAAGGAAACGTTCGAGCATGCTTTGGTCAGCGCCTACAAGAAAAACTACAACCAGGCCACCAACTTCCATGTAGAAATCAACGAAGACCTTGGGACCATCCGGATGTACCAGCAAAAGGAAGTCGTTGAAGAAGTGGACAATCCGCAAGAACAGTTGAGCCTTGATGAAGCACGTGCAAAAAACCCGCGCCATGAGGTAGGGGATATGGTCAGTTTCGAAGTCACGCCAAAGGATTTCGGGCGCATTGCTACACAGACCGCCAAACAGGTTGTCAAGCAACGCATCCGCCAGGCTGAACGGGATAACCTGCTTCAGGAGCTGCGCGACCGCGAAGGTGAAATCGTGACAGGGCTTGTGGTCAAGGACGATGGGAAACATGTTTTCATCGACCTAGGAAAAATCGAAGGGTTGCTTCCGATGCGGGAAGTGCTGAACCCTGAGGAAATCCGCCCCAATTCACGGATGAAGGTTTACATCAGCAAGATTGAAGCGAAGACGAAAGGGCCGGTTGTTTACGTTTCACGTAAGGACCCGAACCTGATCAAGCGCTTATTCGAGCTTGAAGTACCTGAAATTTATGACGGCACCGTTGAAATCATGGGCGTTGCCCGTGATGCCGGCGACCGCACGAAAATCTGTGTTTTTGCAGAAGATGAAAACGTAGATCCTGTAGGGGCATGCGTCGGTCCATCTGGATCACGCGTCCAAAATATCGTCAATGAACTGAATGGCGAGAAAATCGATATCATCCAATACTCTAAAGACCCGGCAGTGCTTGTTGCCAACGCATTAAGCCCGGCACAGGTGACAAAAGTTGCGGTGAACCAAGAAGCAAGGGCAACTACAGTGCTTGTACCAGATGCCCAGTTATCTTTGGCAATTGGAAAGCGCGGGCAAAATGCACGCCTGGCTGCTCAGCTGACTGGCTGGAAAATCGATATCAAGCCGGAATCCGAAGCAGCTAAATATGGAATCGAATTAGATGCTCCAGTAAGTGCGCCGGATGAAGACCTAGAAGATTAAGAGGGCAAAACGATGGCAGAACGAAAAATACCCATGAGAAAATGTGTCATTACCGGGGAAAAAAAACCAAAGCAGGAACTGATCCGCATCGTGCGCGAACCGGAGACCGCTTTGGTCAGTGTGGATAAGTCAGGCCGAAAAAACGGCCGTGGCGTTTATTTGCACCTTAGCCCCGAGGTTGTTGCCAAAGCCCGCAAGAAAAACGCCCTGGGCCGCCATTTGGAGGCTGAGGTGCCTGCGGCTATTTATGATGAACTGGAAAACCTGGCTATCCGTGCAGCCGAGGGCCTTGGCCGATGAACCGCGGCTGGCTTAGCTTCCTAGGGATCGTATTAAGCGCCGGCGGCTTGGTGACTGGCGAAGAGATGGTTGTCAAAGCCGTCCAAAGCCAAAAAGTTTACTTGGTGATCATTGCGGAGGACATTTCCGCAAATACATATAAAAAGGTAACGGACAAGTGCAAATTTTATAATGTGGAATGCATCCAACGGGCAACAAGCGAAGAAATTGGCGATGCCATTGGCAAAAGCTTCCGTAAAGTCATAGGCGTCACCGACCGTAACCTGGCGAAAGCCTTGAAAAATAAAATTAAATAAGAAGTTAGGGGTGACTGGATGAGAATACATGAGTATGCAAAGCAAAACAATTTATCCACCAAAGAAGTTTTGGAATATTTAAAAGACAAAGGCGTAAACGTCAAGAGTCACATGTCAGTACTAGGAGTCGATGATCTATTGATGTTAGATAAAAATTTAAAAGACAAAAATAAAAACAACGCGCCACAAACAGGGAATGCTCCCAAACCAACAGCAAAAAAGGCGGCAAACACTGCAAAGCCTGCTGCGAAAGCCCATGCTCCAAAACCGAAAGCTGCTGGTAATGGCAGCGCAGGTGCAGCAAAGCCGGCAGCGGCAAATCAGCCTAAGCCATCGAAGCCAGCAGCAAAGCCAGCAGCCCCAAAAGCTGTTGCAAAGACAGAAATCCCGGTCGAAGCGGCGGTAGAGTCCGAAGAGCTGTTCAAATACGATGATTACATGCAGGTAAGCCGCCCGAAAATCACGAAGAACAAGAAAAAAGGCTCCAACCAGAAAAAAGTCAAGAACGAAAAATCAGACCGTAAATCCAATGTCCCGGTTAAAGGGGCTGACGAAGAAAACGTGGTCTATTTCAGCGAGACGTTGACAGTTGGCGAACTTTCCGAAATCTTAGGGAAGTCCACAGCGGAAATCATCAAGCAGCTATTGATGCTTGGCATGATGGCAACTGTCAACCAAACCCTTGACCGCGAAATGGTAGAGCTGGTTGCCAGCGAAGCCGGGTACGAAGTGAAGGACAAAGTCTTCACGGATGCTATCGAGTTTGAAAAAATCATCCTTGAAGATGACGAAGAAGATACCCAAAAACGCCCACCAGTCGTTACGATCATGGGCCACGTCGACCACGGTAAGACAACGTTGCTTGACACGATCCGCAACTCCCGGGTTGCCGGTGGGGAAGCAGGCGGGATTACCCAGCACATCGGTGCTTACCAGGTAACCCACAACGGCCAGTTGATTTCATTCCTTGATACGCCAGGACACGCCGCCTTTACTTCCATGCGTGCCCGTGGTGCCAATATGACGGATATCTGTATCTTAGTCGTCGCAGCCGATGATGGTGTCATGCCACAGACAAGGGAAGCAGTCGAGCATGCGAAAGCCGCTAAAGTCCCAATCATCGTCGCTGTCAACAAAATGGATAAGCCGGAAGCCAACCCTGACCGCGTCATGCAAGAACTTCTTGAATACGGTTTAGTGCCGGAAGATTGGGGCGGGGATACGATCTATGTCCAGATTTCCGCTAAGCAAAACCAGGGAATCGATGAACTCCTAGAAATGGTCAACTTGGTTTCTGAACTTAATGAATACAAAGCCAACGCCAACCGCCTGGCAACAGGTACGGTCATTGAAGCCAAGCTTGATAAAGGCCGTGGATCGGTTGCCACCCTTTTAGTTCAAAATGGTACCCTTCGCGTAGGGGATGCCATTGTTGTCGGTAATACTTTTGGGCGTGTGCGCGCAATGGTCAATGATTTAAACCAGCGATTTGAAGCAGCTGCACCATCCACGCCAATTGAAATTACTGGATTAAACGACGTGCCACAGGCTGGGGACCGCTTCATGGTCTTCCCAAGTGAGAAAGAAGCCCGCCAGATTGCAGAACAGCGTCTATCCAATGCACGCGAGCTAGGCAATATGCCAAGCAAAGCCGTTTCCCTGGATGACATTTTCTCCCAAATCCAAGAAGGCGACTTAAAAGAGCTTAACTTGATCATTAAAGGGGATGTCCAAGGTTCGGTAGAAGCACTTGCCGGTTCCCTGCAAAAAATCGAAGTTGAAGGCGTTAAGATCAACATCATCCGCCAATCCGTTGGTACCATCACTGAAACTGATGTGACATTTGCTGCCGCATCAGGGGCGATTATCATCGGATTTAACGTACGCCCTGCTTCCTCAGTCCGCCAGTTGGCTGCCAATGAAGGCGTGGATATCCGTTTGCATTCCATCATTTACAAAGTCATCGACGAAATCGAAGCAGCCATGAAAGGGATGCTTGATCCGGTGTTTGTTGAAAAAGTCACTGGGCAGCTTGAAGTCCGCCAGACATTCAAAGTATCCAAAGTCGGTACCATTGCCGGATGTTACGTTACGGAAGGTACAGTTGGCCGCAATTCAGGTGTCCGTGTCATCCGCGACGGCATTGTTATCTTTGAAGGCGAGCTAGGTTCCCTTAAACGCTTTAAGGATGAAGTGAAAGAAGTCAACTACGGTTACGAGTGTGGGGTAACAGTGGACCGCTTCAACGACATCAAAGAAGGCGACATCATCGAAGCTTACGTCATGGAAGAAATCAAACCAGTCTAATCGCTCTTACAGGAGGTAGTCCATATGTCTCAAGTTAGGGTCCAAAAAATTTCCAAACAAATCGAGCGCGATATTGTCGATATCATTATGAACGATATTAAGGATACGAAAGTTGGCTTTATTACTGTAACAGGTGCCGAAGTAACCAGTGACCTTTCATTTTGCAAGGTTTACTATTCCGTACTTGGAGGCGAAAGCCGCCGTGATGCGGCAACGAAGGCCCTCATCAGGGCAAAAGGCTTCATTAAGACGGAGCTTGCCAAGCGCCTTTCCATCCGCAAAGTGCCTGAACTGATTTTTGAAATTGACAAATCCATTGAATACGGAAATAAAATCGACCACATGCTGGCCGACCTTCGCCGTTCAGGGAAAATGTAACACCAATGACTTGACCCGCCTTGTTGGAAACCCCATCAAGGCGGTTTTTTTGACGCCAACACAATTTTCGACATTTAAAGGTCCGAAACCTGGAAAAAGCGTTTTATTTTGTTGAATTTCCCCCATCTTGTTGATAACTTTAGAATCTGTGGACAAAAATGTGGAAAACTTTTTCCCAGAGGTGTCAATATACTGAATAAAATGGTAGAATAAAGGTAAATATGGTAGAAAAAGAGGAAACATATATGGTAAAGAAATGGGTCGTTTTTATTGCAGGAATAGGGATTTTTATGGGTGCCTGGTTTTTTACGGCAAGCCCTTTAAATACACAGGCCAATGAGTTGATGGCACTGGATATCAATCAAGCGCTCGAGGCTGGTTTTGTCATCGTTGAAGGCGGGCAAATCAATAATATCCTTCGCCTTTGGGATTTCAAGGAAAACCTTCAGCAAGGCGTGGAAGCCTCGGTCACTATCTTGGAAAACCCAGGCACAGTTTCTGTCCAGGCGTTTGAGCTCCACTATGCGGATGGGAATTTAAGGCTGTTGTACGATTTCGTGGTGCTACCCAATGGGCGCCGGAATTTCAAAATCAGGGAATATGAGGGAATTATCAGAGAATTTCGCAATGGCAGCTTTGAATACGTATTAGTGGGACGGGGAAATGCAAGGGACACGCTCTTAAGCTATCGGATGAATTAAAAGATGCCCTAAAGGGGCGGGCTGGTATTGCCCGCCCCTTTAGGGTATAATAGTTTAGGACGGAGGTGTAGGATGCGGCAACTAATTAAAGATAAATTATCCTTGCTGCCAATGGAACCTGGCTGCTACTTAATGAAAGACTACAACAACCAGATTATTTATGTCGGGAAAGCCAAACGGCTGAAAAACCGGGTGAAATCCTACTTTACCGGTTCCCATAATGGAAAAACAGCCCGACTGGTGCGTGAAATCCACGATTTTGAATACATTGTCACTTCGACGGAACTTGAATCCTTGATCCTGGAGCTTAACCTGATCAAAAAGCATGACCCCAAATATAACATCATGCTTACCGACGACAAGCATTATCCATACATTAAAATTACCAGCGAAAGGCATCCCAGGCTCTTGATTGCCCGACGCTTTAAAAAAGATGGGGGGAAGTATTTCGGGCCTTATCCCAACGCAACGGCTGCCAACGAAACCCTCAGGCTTTTGAACAAGCTGTACCCATTGCGAAAATGCCATCAGATTCCCCCAAAAGTCTGCCTATACTATCATATCCACCAATGTTTAGGGCCCTGCGAATTTAAAGTCGATCAAGAACAGTATGATTTTTACACCGAGAAAATAAGCCGTTTCTTAAAAGGGGACTATAACCATGTCAAAAAGGACTTGACGCAAAAAATGGAAGATGCGGCGGAAAGCCTGGAATTCGAGCGGGCCAAGGAATACCGTGATTTGCTAAGGCACATCGAAGCTACCGTCGAAAAACAAAAGATGGCCCTCAATGATGGGATCGACCGGGACGTTTTCGGATATGCACAGGAAAACGGGTATACGTGCATCCAGGTTTTTTTCATCCGCCAAGGCAAGGTCATCGAGCGGGAAGTGTCCATTTTTGATGCCATCGACGCCGTGGAAGAAGAAGCCCTCACCTTTATTGGCCGTTTTTATCAAGGGGAGCACCTGATGCCAAAAGAAATTTTGATTCCGCCGCAGATAGATGCTGAACTGCTCCAGAGTTTATTGGAATGCAAGGTATTGGTTCCCAAGCAGGGCCAAAAGAAAGAGCTGGTGGCCCTGGCCATGAAAAATGCCGGCATCGCCTTGAATGAGAAACAGCAGTTGATGGAAATCAATGAGGAACGTACGTTGAAAGCTGCTGAAAAGCTGGGCACATTGCTGAGCATCGGCATCCCCCATCGGATCGAAGCTTATGACAACTCCCACCATCAGGGGCAGGACAGCGTCTCTGCCATGATTGTCTTCACCGATGGGCGCCCTGATAAGAAGCAATACCGAAAATACAAAATCAAAACGGCCGAGGATGGGGATGATTATCAGGCTATGCGCGAAGTCATTTACCGCCGGTACTTCAGGGTGCTCAATGAAGGGTTGCCAGCCGCTGATTTGATTGTCATCGATGGCGGGGCAGGACAGGTCAATGTGGTAACCGAAGTCTTGAAAACCTTAGGTTTCCACGACTTGCCTGTTATCGGGCTGGTCAAAGACGCGCGCCATGTTACCTCCCATATATATGATGGGCGGGACGGGGAAGAAATCCACCTGAGAAAGACCACTAACGTCTTTCGGCTCCTATCAAAGATCCAAGAGGAAGTCCACCGCTACGTGATTGGCTTCCACCGCAACCTTTCTAAAAAAAGGAATTTGACCTCCATACTGGACGAAATACCTGGTGTGGGGCCTAAACGAAAGACCATCCTTATCCGGGAATTCCAGACCCTCGAGCGTATGCTGGAAGCCCCTGACGAAGCCTATGAAAAATTGCGCTTCCCACCGGCGACTGTGGCCCGCATCCGAATTTTTCTCCAGGAAGAAATCGATAAAAAAACCGAAATCATCCCGCACTAAACATTTACCCAATCATAAGATATATTAGGTACGACGCAGTTTGAGTCGGACTAGTGTGAGGATGTTTAACTACCTCAACCATACAAGGAGGTAGAATTCTGTGACGAAGGCCCAGTCAATTCTAACCAAGAGGGAAAAGGAAATTTTTGACTTGCTCGTTCATAACTTAACGACAGGTGAAATTGCTGAGGAACTTAATATCAGTGAAAAAACCGTCCGGAACCACATTTCCAACGTGATTTTGAAACTGAATGTCCGCGGGCGTTCCCAAGCAATTATAGAACTATTGAAGCTAGGCGTCATTGAACTGTAGCCAGTCAGGACGATGCCGCCCAAAGCGCGGGAGCCGGGAAGCGGCCGTCCCTTTGGGCGGTTTTCCCGGTTTTTTGATGCCCATCCCAAAGCCATGCCTTGTTAGGCGCTGCATGCAGCCATTAAGGCGTGGAATGCATGGGAATTTTCCAATATGAGGCTATATTATTTCCCGAAAATAGATTATAATAATAAGAGCGGTATAATAATGGAGTTTGCAGCATGAGGCAGGTGAAAAGGCATGGAAATTATCGGTATTTTCTTAAACGTGGATAAAGAGAAGCACCAATTGCAGGTTAATGAAAACTGGTATCCTTTTGAGAGGGGCTTTTCGCCTGGGATGGAATGGATTGGGCACCTGGTCCGGGCAGAAATGGGGGCATCGGGAAAAATCCGCCATTTGGAGGTCCTCCTCCATAAAATCCGTGAAGCCAAAGGGAAGATCCAATCCCTCAACCTGGGTGTGCCTCGGGTCTCCATGCATTTTGAAGGCCGGCTGATCCATTTTTATGTCCCACCTTATTTATTCCGGTCCATGAAGGAAAAGTTCCGGCCGGGCAACTTCCTGCGCTTCCAATATTATGAGCAAAAAGTCGTCATCAATAAAGTAAGCTATTTGGTGATTGCCAAAGTTTTGGCTGATGCTAAAAAGAAACCGGAGCTCCATAGCAGCCCAGAGCTGAATAAGACGCTGGTGACGTTGAAAAAGACCCAGTATTTTGCATTCATGGACCTTGAGTTTTCCATGACAGGGCCAGAATACCGGGGCAAGCCCTTCGTTTCGGAAATCATCCAGGTCGGGGTCATCCTCACCGATGCCAGCGGCAACCTGGTTGAAAAATTTTCGTCGTATATCCGTCCCACAGCCCATCCGAAAGTTACTGGGCGCACCACCGATTTTTTGAAAATAAACAAGGATGCAGTGGCGACGGGCATGGGCTACCGTGATTTTTATAAAATCATCAAGGACATTATCCAGCGTTTCAACCCCATGTTCTTTGTGTGGGGCGCCAATGATGGCTTTATGCTAAAAAGCTCTTACGAGGTCAACCGGTTGGAGCCCTTGTTCGCCGAAGGCCAAATCATCAATTTGCAACAGGTCCATCGCCAGTATTTTGAAGTCGGGCAGGACATCGGGCTTTACAACGCCTTGAAAAGTTATGGCCTGGAAACGGGAATCCAAATCCATGACGCTTTGGTGGATGCCCTGATTTTGTCCCACATTTTCTTTCAGTTCAGGAACGCCTTGGAACTGCCTGAAAAATTCCCCTTCAAGGAAAAGTATGAAGGGCTGATGCATAAGAAATAACCTTTGGGAGTTTTTGTCTAAAAACACCTAAAGGTTATTTTTCGCTTTTTCACCCCATAAGTTAGGGTTAGATGCTTATAATCTTATGGTAGGGGTGAAAAGGTATGAAAGTAAACTGGATTAAGAAAATGATTGTCCCTGTAATGGCGATGCTGCTTGTTTATTATGCAGGCGTCGGATGGGGGAATCAAGATAACATCAATCAGGTCAACACCATCAATGGGTTGACGGAAACGGTGGGCAATATGGAAAACCCTGAAGAATTCCATGTGGTTTATGGCCTCCATGAGTCCACGAACTATCTGGTCCGCTCCATGGCTGAAATCAATCCCAACATCCGCTGGGTGGATTCCGTCTTTGAAGCGATGACCAACGACCGGACCCGTTTATCAGGTTCCGTCACGTCTTTGGTGCCAGAAGACGCCTACATCATTAATTATTACTTGGACGAAGGGGCATTGACCCTGAACTTGAGCCGTGAGTTCTTGGACTATGACCCGGCTTACGAACGGCAATTATTGTCATCCTTGGTGTGGAGCTATACGGAAAGCGAAGAGGTCGAGCGGGTCTTTTTCCAAATCGAAGGCGAGCCGGTCAATAACTTGAATAGCCCTTTCAATGTTGGGAACGGATTGACACGTGCCATGGGGATCAATTTAGAGTTTGAAACCCAGTCTGCCAATTCGCAGCAGGTCTTGCTTTATTTCTTGGCAGGTTCCAGCCAAAACCCATATTTAGTGCCAGTCACACGGGTGGTCGATGCCAGCATTGACCCGGTTGCTTATGCGGTTAATGCCCTTATTTCAGGACCGCAAGGGGCAGGTTACGTGAGCGTCCTAAGCCATGGGACCCAGTTGCTTGAAGAGCCGTTCTTGACGGAGGACGGGGTGCTCACCTTGAATTTTGACCAAGGGCTGTTTTTTGACCAGGGCCGGACCCAGGTATCTTCTGTTGCCATCATGCAACTGGTCATGACCTTGACGGAGCAAGCAGGCATCGACAGCGTTTCGGTCTTGGTACAGGACAGCTCCCGGGTTTTTGATGACAATACCCGACCGATTGCCGTGCCGGCTACCAGGACATTTGTGGATCCATTCGTCCAGGCCCAGTAACATTTTAAAAATCCTGCAAAGTATGTTATAATAAAGGTTAGATGTAGCAAAACAGCGTCGTCTAACTAATGATAATGAGCAGGTGAACCTATGAGAGAAAATCAACGGGGCAACGATGAACTACGAAACATCGATTTATTGCCTAATTATATTATGCATCCGGAAGGGTCCGTTTTAGTGAGCTTTGGAAACACGAAAGTCATTTGCACGGCCACCATTGAAAATAAAGTCCCTCCTTTTATGCGGGGGCAGGGAAAAGGCTGGATCGCAGCGGAGTATTCCATGCTGCCACGGGCGACCCATACCCGCAATATCCGTGAATCGGCACGGGGCAAGCTGGGCGGCCGCACCATGGAAATCCAGCGTTTGATCGGGCGGGCGCTGCGCACCGCCATTGACCTGGATAAAATCGGGGAACGCACCATCATGATCGACTGCGATGTCATCCAAGCCGACGGCGGGACACGCACCGCCTCTATTACCGGGGCGATGGTTGCCCTGAAGCTGGCGCTGCAAAAGCTGGTGACGGAAGGGACATTGAAAGAAATGCCCCTAAAGCACCATTTGGCAGCTGTTTCAGTAGGCGTCATCGACGGCCAGGCTGTCCTCGACTTGGACTATAAGGAAGATTCCGCCGCGGAGGTTGACATGAACGTGGTCATGACCGACGAAGGGAAATTCGTTGAGGTGCAGGGGACAGGCGAAGAGTCCACGTTCGATTACGGGCAGCTGCAAGAGATGCTCGAATTGGCCAAAAAAGGCATCGAGCAATTAATCGAGCTCCAAAAGACCGTCGTTTAAGGAGGCAATCCAATGAAAGAAATCATGATTGCCACCAAAAACCCGGGCAAGGTAAAAGAATTTGAACACATTTTCAAGCCATTTGGCGTCACGGTGAAATCCCTCTTTGATTTTCCCGAGGTGGAGGACATCGAAGAGACCGGCACCACCTTTGAAGAAAACGCCCTTTTAAAGGCTAGGTCCATCGCCCAGTCCCAAAACATCGTTGTTTTGGCCGATGATTCCGGCCTTGAAGTGGATGCTCTTTCTGGAAGGCCAGGGGTTTATAGCGCCCGCTACGCAGGCCCCGGGCGTGATGACGCTGCCAACATCGAAAAGGTCTTGAAAGAGCTTGAGGGCATCCCTAACCAAAACCGGGGTGCCCGCTTTGTCTGCTGCTTGGCGATGGCCATGCCAACAGGCGAAGAATACGTGGTCAGGGGCACTTGCCCTGGCATCATTGCCACCTCTTGCACAGGGGATGAAGGATTTGGCTATGACCCGATTTTTTACCTACCTGAGCTGGGCAAGACCATGGCACAAATCCCTAAGAGCCAAAAGAACGTCCTGAGCCACCGGGCCAACGCTTTCGTGCAGCTTCAAGAAATCTTGCAGCAGTTGGGCATCAAAAAAGAAGCATAACCCACATATACGACGCGGCGTGGCTGAATGATTATCAGCCATGCCGTACTACTAGGAAGGGGGCAGGCAGATGGAAATCATCATTGCCAGCGACAACCACTACAATCAAAAAGTACTAGAGCTCATTCATGGGCGGCATCATCAAGATGCGGATTTATTCCTTCACCTCGGGGATTCCCAGCTGCCTTATGACAGCCCCCTCATGAAAGATTTTATAAAAGTTGCAGGAAACTGCGATTACGACCGAAACTACCCAAGCCACCAGGTGCAAGACCTGCCTGGGTTGGATAAAATATTTATGGCCCATGGCCACGAACATGGCGTCAAGGAAACCACCAAACGGTTAGAGGCGGCAGCCAAAGACGTGGGTGCGACCATTGCCTGTTATGGCCATAGCCACTGTGTGGACGTTTACCGTGAGGATGGCGGGCTTATTGTCATCAATCCTGGAAGTACCTTCTTGCCGCGCAATACCCGCGAACGGACCTATGCAACCTTGACCATTGGCCCGGATGACTATCAAGTGAAGGTCCTCCAGGTAGAGACAGGAAAAGTCCTGCTGCAAAAAACGTTTGAAAAGGGGGCTTAACGATGGATAATAAAAATTACCAGTATTTCTTGAATGAGAAAGCGGTCGCCAATTATTATTTGGACCTGGGCAACGCCGAGAAGGCCTTTGAGCATTTTGATAATGCGTTCCAGACCTCATTTGGGGAGTCTGATTTGGATTTAATGCTTGAACTGGCTTTTTTGCATGATGAACTTGGCAATACCTCCCAGGCGATTCGCCTGTTCCAGAAAATGATCAAAGTGGATCCGGAATTCCCGACGTCTTATTATGGGCTGGCCACCATTTACGATAACGAAGAAAATTACGAAAAAGCCGTTTTCTATTACCAAAAGACGTTAGCATTAGACCCAGCGTATGAGGCTGCGCACTTTTTCCTTGCCAATATTTACGATGAGCTCGGGGAGTTTGACAAGGCCCTTGAGCATTATGAGAAGACGTTGGAGCTTGACCCGGATTATTTTTATGCCTACATCAACATCGGCTGCATTTACGAAGGGGAAAACAACAATTTAAAGGCTTACAGTTATTTTTACAAGGCTTACAAAGCGGATCCCATCAACTACATGGCCCTGTTCAATCTGGGTGTGGTGTGCCGGAAACTGGGGCAGATCAAGGATGCCATCAAGTATTATGAGAAAGCCCTGGTCCAAAACAAGGAGTACCACAACACGTATTTGAACCTGGCCATCCTTTACAAAGAGGAATACAAGGATTATGAAAAGAGCGTCGAGCTTTACACGGAAGGGCTTAAGCATAACCCGGAAGTGTCCGTCCTTTATTACAACCGGGCGTGCGTCCATGCCTTGTTGGGGCATGAGCACGAGGCCATCGAGGACCTTAAAGTGTCCGTCCAACTAAGCCCAACTTTAAAAGATTACATGCAAAAAGACGAGGAACTGGCAGAAGTCAGGAAAAACCCGGATTACCAACGGTACTTAGCCTTAGATGCTTAGAATGAAAAACAGCCAAAGGAAGAAACCCACTTCCTTTGGCTGTTTTTGATTTGAGCCCTTGACCTTAGGCATTTTTGGCGATGAAAGCCATCATGCGGCCGGCTTTTGGATCCCTGCGGTGGCTGTCGAACAAGTCCTTGTCGGTGAAGGTGCAGAAGGATGACATGAGGATATTTTCACGGGGCACCCCTTCGTGGAGTGCTTGGAGCAAGTTGAGTTTTTTCGGGCTGAATTTGTACTGCCCATCCCATAACTCCACAAAGGTGGTATCGGCACCGGGTACGGTCGAGGTTTTTACCTTTTCGATGACCCGCTCCTCCACCCGGTAAGCATCCATCCCGATGGCAGGGCCGATGGCGATGTAAATATCCCCGGGGGAAACCCCTTCTTTTTCTTTCAGCGTTTGAAGCATTTTCTGCATGATGCCTGCTACGGTGCCTTGCCAGCCGGCATGGGCGGTCCCGACGATGCCAACTTTTGGCGCATAAAAGTAAAGGGGGGTGCAATCCGCATAAAACGTTGCCAAAACCACACCGGATTCCCGGGTGTAAAGACCGTCGGTAGCGGGGATGCCAGATTCAAAGGAATGCTTCCCGGCACCGAGGTCATCCAACGTCACTTCATGGATATGGGCGGTGTGAAGCTGTTGGGCAAAAACCCACTGCTCCAGGGAAATGCCTACTTCCTCGGCAATGGTTTCCCGGTTTTGATACACCCGAAGCGGGTCGTCACCCACATGGTAGGCGATATTCAAGTTGGGTTTTGAAGCAGTAAAACCAGCCGTTACCGGGAATTTTTCCATCCATTCCTCAAGCCATAATATGGGGTTGTCCAACCGAAATGGCTCTTTCATTGTCATCACCTCTCATAATAAATGGGACAGGCCTGCCCCAACAATTTCTTTATCACTATTGTATCACATTTTCCATGGATTCTACTATTTTTCCACACATTTTGCTCCCGCCTCACACACCTCCCTGTTATGATTGTAATAGATACAGGTAGGAGGATTTTGAATGTTGAAATTTGCTGTTTTATCCATTTCTTTTTTGTTATTGGGCTTTCACGCCATCGGTGGGATTTTGCCACAAATCCGGGACTCCCTCGGCATCACCCAGACCCAAAGCGAGGTTTTGGTAACTGCCCCCAGCATGGCGATCTTAATATCCGTTATGGTATCCAACGTGCTCGTCGAAAGGGTCGGCCCGAAAAAAACCGTTTCACTAGGGCTCGTCCTTTCAGGAATTGGCGGCGTGCTGCCGGCCTTTTTTCCACCGTCCTATGTATTTTTACTCGTGAGCCGCTTCATTTTCGGCAGCGGGCTGGGCCTAATTTACACATCCAGCGTGACTTACATCAATGTGCTCTTCGATGAACAGGAGCGGGCGACCCTCATCGGTTTTCGAAGCGCCATGGAATTGGTGGGGCAAACCTTCCTGACCCTAGGCATTGGCGCCCTGGCCGTTTTCGGCTGGCAACGAAGCTTTTTGCTCCACGGCACTGCCTTCTTGATTGCGGCCCTGTTCAACGCAAAAGTCCCTGACGTGAAAGCACCGCCCAAAGCGCAGGAACCTGACCCGGTTGGAAAGGTGCATCCCATTGTTTACCTGACTGCCGGATTCCTTGGGCTGATGGCGCTCAATGGTTCCATGATTGCCGTCCGTTTCCCCGCCATGGCAGCCGAAATCATGGGCGAGGGCTATAACTCAAGCGTCATCGTCGCCATGAAACCCGTCCTTGGGATTCTTGCTGCGATTGCCTTCGGTCGTTTGAACGGGATATTAGGGAAGAAGCTCCTGTACATCGGGTTAGGCTTCCTGATAGCGTCCAACCTGATGCTCGGCTTTGCCAATGGCAACTTTTCCTTATTGGTCACCGGCTTTTTAATGAGCTCTTTCGTCTTGGGCTGGGTCGTCCCCATCATGGTCAACCTCATCTCAAGGATTACGAAAGGAAGGGCGCAGCGCAAGGCCATGGCCACCATCCTCTGCTATGTCAACATCGCCTTATTCGCCATGCCCTTCGTGGTCCAATTGCTGGAAACCGTGTTGGGCAGCCACGAACTACAGGCACCCTACCCGTTGATGGCCACAGTAATGTCAGTCGCCTTGCTGGCGATCATGGGAAGTTCACAAAGCACGGTGATAAGAAAGAAGGTTTTAGGATAGAAGGGAGCAAGATTGCGAAACCCCACCCGCAATCATGCTCCCTTTTTTTGGAAAACAAATATTATTAAAAAATGTATAGAAAACGTAAAGTTGATGCAAGTGGCAATTTTCTACATTTTTTGCGGGGGGGGGGGGGGGGG
>Ga0268261_10000741_pt1 | contig 21185 bp, 14 predicted proteins | sample TergutNc150P1_FD_190353 | JGI IMG/M metagenome (GOLD analysis project Ga0268261, IMG submission 190353) | Nasutitermes corniger P1 segment gut microbial community from laboratory colony in Florida, USA - Nc150 P1 (SPAdes) (version 2) | ecosystem: Host-associated > Arthropoda: Insects >...
CCCCCCCCACACCCCAATTTTACAAGATTTTGTAAAGCATGTAACAGAAAATGATTTATGAAAGTGTACAGTAGTACACATTCATCCCTTATGTATGTCTTTTGCCTCCATATTTTTATTTTCACCTCTCATATATCTTCCAGCCATCCAAGCCAGGGCCTTTTTCACTCTTATTTACCTCCTGGCTTTCAGAAATGTTCTTAACCCCTTGGCATGTAACATCATCTTGGAAATGTCAACCAGAGCATTCAAAGAGCCAGACTGTGTCTGTGATACAAGTTTATTTTCCATCCATGAGAATGTGTTAATAGTGCAACTTGTCAGGCACAGTTCTCTAGGCTGCAAATTGCATGTATCAATGTATGCATTTCAGACCAATTCATTCATCAAAATAGCCTTGATTGCACTGCACATGGTGTCTGCTTGCCAAGATGGCCATGTTTTGCCACAAACATATCAGTTCACAATAAATATGTTATTATGGTAAAACTCTGATTTTGCATTTTTGGGGGATTCACCTAAATGGTGTAAAATCTGGGAAGCATTCTAATGGGCAATAGGCAGGACCACACAGAAGTTCATAAAATTGTGGTAGGCTGAAAATGCAGGAACATAAAATTGGACTTTTACTGTGTTTATGTGAAACTCACACTAGCATCTCTTCCAGCAGTTCAGAAATTGATAAGGATGAATTTCAGGAAATGGAAAGCAGTATCATTTTATCAGAAGGGGGAAGTGACCCAGATAACAACATAAATGTTGTGTAGCCTTCACCATCTAAAAGTAAAAAGTGTGGAACAGGACCAAATGAAAGTGACTGGGAGTAGGATGACAGTGACAGCCATCTGTGTGTGTGTGCATGTGCACGTGTGCATGTGCGCGTGTGCATGCGCATGTGTGCATGTGGGTGTGCTTGTGCACTCACGAGCATGAGAGGGGGAGAGAGAGAGAGAATTTAGTTCAGTATCTTTTATTAGCTTAGTAGTTTGTCATAGTTTAGGTGACAGTCCTTCTGTAACAAATGTTTTTTCCCGAGGGGACAAAGGATATTCTTCTTCTTCCTATAGCACTATGGCCCTTTTAGTTTGGCCTTGGCTTTCTTGACAAAGGATATTAGTAAACTAAAATAAATAAATAAATGCTGTGTATATCATAATGTTAACTTTTTCGGTTCATAGTACGTTCATGTGTTGCATAAAACGTAGGCTGCAATTTAAATGTTCAGCCCCTGGTGGTTATAGGTTAAGCATGGTAGTAGATTGAACTGATAATGGTATTTTTGCTGTCATCAGCGGACTGTGGCAAGCTGTTTGTACGTCGCAGTGCTCTTGAAGTACACTTGATAACCCACAGCAAAGACAAGCCTTTCCAATGTGATGTCTGTGGAAAGACATTTTCACAGAAAGTTACTCGAAATATCCATCTGGCGAGGCATACAGGTAAATTACACTTTCAGAAATATTGTTCCTTTTTAGATAAATGTCATAATTTATTTACATTTCCACTTTTAATGATTTATTCTGATTTCACCCATCTTGTTCACGAGCTTCTACTGTGTGTCTTGTATGTGCACTTGTCACTCAGTCTTTGTTTTCATTTACACATTCATTGTTCTGAAATGCTATGACCCATCCTGAAGACAATATTTGCACAAAAAAAAATCCATGCTATGATGGAGATCTAATGTATGCACTTTGTAAACTGAACACAGTACCACAAATTTACTGATGATAAGTCCTTTCCTAAATAACGCCTCATTCACTGGACTTTTTTCCTTTAAACTGAAGGCTGCATTTTGTCTGTGAACTTTACTGAATGCTTCAAACTGCATGTGGACTGTGGTAGGTTATAATTCCCGTGAAATCAGGCCTCTTTCCAAATCCTTACTTACCCTGTACAGTCAGTTACCTTCCTCTCAGAATGTACTGCTGTATGACCTCTTCATTTGAAATGTCTTTAAATACCCTAAGAATCAAGATTCAGTGATCAACTGTGCTGAGTGCTACAGAGTCATGTATGGGCCATGATTTTTTGTAGTTCCTGTGTAATCAGGTTGTACCATAAAATTTCTTAGAGCAGGAAGTTGGTGTAGTACCCATACTGAATTTTAGTTGGGTCAGTGGATACCACATTGAGGTTTGTTATGGTTTTCATCAGTTTTTTTAATTTAATATGAATGTATGCTTGGTTAGTACCTGAAATAAGGCACAGTCATAACATTCCATATCCTTACAGACAATTCAGGAGATCCTCTTACCTCATTCAGTGTTTCATTACTTCTGCAGCTGACATTAAGATTTCTCTGGTTTTGCAGGCTTACTTAACCTGCCTGATTGCTTCCAACAAAGAGAACTGACAGAATAAATTCATGACACTAAACTAACAAAATGCAAAAACTTCTTCTTTAGATATTTGTATTATAATATCACAGTGAATATTCCTACATGTTCTGGTCTGCAAGGGATCATCATCGTGGAATCAAACCAAATTAGCACAGTATTGTGCTGACTTCAGTTAAGTACATAGGTGAGTCAAAAATTATTCGAAATGTAGGTACATGTTCTGCAGTTGGCTACACTGATGTTTGGGCAGGACACGATGCTTGCGGTCTGCTGCTCTCCTACCATTTTGGTGCAGGTGTGACCTTGGAAGTTCATTTCTGTCATGAGTTTTGTGCCGTAAACATGGATGTTTCACTTTTTATTTGCTCCGAAGAAGAGCAGAGGGCAGTGATGCAGGTTTTTATGGGCTGAAGGTGTACCAGGTGCTGAAATGCGTTGAAGGATGTCAGTGCAGTATGGGAACAGTGTCATGTTACAACAGATTGTCTATGAATGGAGCGAGAGGTTCAAGATTGGTCGCACAAGTGTTAAGCATGAGGAAGGAGCCAGATGCCCATCCATGTCAATTACTGGTGCAAACATGGAATGAGTCCCTGACATGTTCCTACAGAACAGACGGGTGACTATTGATGAAGTGGCACATCAACTGCCAATTAGTCATGGTTCAGCCTATGAAATTATCTGCAACAGGCTTGCCTGTTTATGCACGATTGGTCCCAAAGCAACTCGCAGAATTGCACAAAGAGGAATGTTTGGATATGTGCAAATGGCTTTTAGATCACAATGGTGCTAAAGGTGACCACTTCTTGGAAACAGTTGTCACAGGAGATGAAACGTGGTTCCACCATTACGAGCCAGACAGTAAACACCAGAATATGGAATGGAAACATCCTCATTCTCCTGCCAAGAAGAAGTTCAGGGCAGATCCAACTGCAGGAAAGCACACCTTTCAGTTTCTGGGACTCACAAGGCCTACTACTGGAACATTATCAAGAGAGGGGTTCAACAGTGACTAGTGCTCGCTACAGTGAGATGCTGTGTGACAAGCTAAAGCCTGCAATTTGAAGCAAACAAAGAGGACTATTGTCGGAAGGCATTGTGTTGTTGCACGACAATGCCTGTCCTCACACTGCTGCCCACACTGTTGAAACCCTTAACAATTTGCCGTTGGGCCAGATATAAAGACACGATTTCTGCGCCATGCATCATTGATGGTTCATGTCTTTCATTGTTTTCTTACGCGACGTCCTGCACATGCGTTTGTCATCTGGTCTGGCCCACCTATCACTTCAAGGTTATTGACAGCTTGATGCAAGATGTTTGGGTCTCAAGTTATAAACAAACAGACTGGTACTGACCCCCCTACTTTTAGAACCATAAGACTGCAACAAAGAGACCAGTCATTCACATACCCTCTCTGTTTTCTTGCCTAAATTTCTTCAGTGGCAATCATGGCTTTGCGTAGGAGTGTCCTGAAAGAGACCTACATTTTGTGTGAGTTATATGTGGATACATATTTTGATGTCTCTGATAATAATGGCAATGAAATTTTGGACAGCGACAGTGACTGTCCCCACCACTAGTTCAAGTAAACAATTGTGACTTTTCTGCCATAGTTTTTACTAGTGCCAGTGAAACAAGTACAGAAGAGGAAGAAAATAGTGATCCGGAGATTTCTGATGATAAAACAAGTAATGTGTGGTGTAAAACTGATTTAAAAAACCAAGAAATGAGCCTTTCCTTGGAACCACAGGTCTGACTGTAGTAATTGATAACCATGAGTCTGTTGTTGAAGTCATGAGTTCAATCATTGGTGACCATCTTATACAGTTACTTAGTGAACAGTCTAACCTTAGCCATAGTCATAATGCAGAAAAATGCCTTGTCTAAAGCACTGAAGTGGTCCAATATCACACCTGAAGAAATGAGAAAATATTTGGGACTAATAATTTTGATGGGACAAGTCAGAAAAGAATATATAAGACACTACTGGTCCACTAAACCCAAACTTTCCACACCCATTTTTCTTCACACTATGAGAAGGAACTGTTTTGAATCCATTTGGCAGGCCTGGCATTTTAGTGACAACAGCCAGCAAACACAGGATTCAGGGCAGCTATTCAAAATTTGTCCTGTGTATGAATATTTTGTACAGAAATTCAGATCAGTATACAGCCCAAAACAAGAACTGTCACTTGATGAAGCCATGATCCCATGGCAGGTTCTCCTGAAATTTAGGACATACAATCCAGGGAAAATAACAAAATATGGAGTGCTGGTGAGAATGGTGTGTGAGGTGGTATCAGGTTATAACTGCAACACGGAGGTACACTCAGCTGAGGGAAAGAAGTTGGAGGACACAGTGTTATCACTTTTAGACAGAAACTTACGCGAAAATCATCACATCTATCAAGAAATTGTTTATAACTGTGAGATTAGCTCAGACATTACTAGACAGAAGTGCGAGAGTCTGCAGCACTATGAGGGCTAACAGGTATTCCACGTGACCTAGAAGGTGAAGGCAAGCACTTGAGAAAGGGCATTTAGCGCTCTGGAGGAAAGGTGATGTAATGGTGTAAGTGTGGAAGGACAAAAGACTTGTGTGAATGATAAGTACACCGAAAGGGTGTAGACAGGGCAGACCAGTACCTCAGTTATTACTCATTTCTGAGGAAGACTGTAAAGTGGTCGAAAAAGGTGGTACTGTATCTTCGAAACTGGGCACTCTTCAATGTATTTTTTGTGTACAGGACACTAAATACAAACAAAAAAGTAAAGTACAAGAACTTCCTGCACCATCACAATGTAGGAAGGTCCTGGATGTCAGAAGTTCAGAATCAAAATGAGTCAAGTTCTGGTGACCTTCAGTTTCCCAAGAATTAAACAGCACCAAGGGGGCCTAAACAGGACCTGCCAGGCAGACTCTCTGGGAATTTTAGAATACATAAACTTGAAAAAATTGTTGGTGGTGGGTAGAGAAAAGAGAAGTATCCTGCAAGACAGTGTAAAGTGTCTGCTGCACGTAAGAAGCAAAGTGAAACTAGATACATTTGTAAATTCTGCATTGTTCTGCTTTACAAAGGGTCTTGTTTTGAGAAATGCCATTCAGTGACGAACTACTGGACTATCTACATGCAGTTTCTGCAGTCTTGGGCTCAGGAGCATAATCTACAGTGTCAAACCATCAGTAAGAGTATGTTATGAGGTTGAACATTCAAAGCATTTAACACCCCTGGGAACTGGGGGTATTTAATTAAAGGGCCATCCAGTCGGCAAAGTGCTAAGAAACTTAACTTTGAGGTGTTGGAGCATCCTCCATATAGTCCTGACCTTGCCCCTTTCGACTATCACCTGTTTGGTCCACTTAAACAAGCCTTAAGGGACCGTCAGTTTACCATGGACCAACAACTGAAGGAAGTGCAGTCATGGCTTGTCTCTCAGTCCAAAATTTTTTATTCTGAGGACATAAAGAAGATTTTGCTCTGGTAATGGACAAGATGCATCAAAAAACCCTTGTTTTTTGACTGTGTTGAAAATTTTTTACTTGTAAGATGTCTACCCTTGTTTTAATAAATGTTAAACATACATTGTGGGTAATTACTGACTTGCTGTAGGCTGTTTCCAAGGTGCTGTATATCAAGATCCATCACATTTATACAACTAGTCTACTAAGAAATGTCTGCATTTTAACCATTAACCCTCTTGCACACCACATCACCTGTGTACAAAAGTGACTGATTGGTTTTGTGCTGTACTACTTTGTTTTGATTCCCTGATGATGGTCCCTTGCAGACCGTAACATGTAGGAATATTCATTGTGATACTGTAGTATAAATCACTAAGGAACAAGTCTGAGCATTTTGTTGGATCAGTGTCATGCATTAGTTATCAATAATGCATGGGATGAACAATATAAAGAACTCACAGGAATTGAGGTGCAGTCTACTAAATGATACTGAATTTCAGGACTTTTGAACATTTTGTCTCAAAAAAATTGGGAAGAGAATTCGTAGTCTGCTGAGCATCACAGTAGCATCAGACTGCTGTATTACCTATACAGTTACTGGGTTTCTGCACTTTTGCATCCTCTGCTATTTTGAGTAGCACACCTTGTATGGAAACAGATCCAGCGTTCAAACAACTACGCTGTGTTCAGAATACCGATGGACGAAGTACAAAACCTCCCTACTCTTAATCTCAGCATCAGAAATCTTAATGATAAATCCAATCAGAACACAGCCATTACATTATTTTCAGCTACATGTTTGGGTCTAAAAGGCCATCAGGTTGAACACAAGAATAAAAGACCTTCACCTTCCGATATACAAGACCACTATACGTGGGTGGTCTGAAAAGTTCTCGGCCTCGACCATAGATGGAAACAATATCAGCAAGATTTTTTTTCCCTAAGTTGGTACCTCTGTTGTAAGTGTCCATGTGAAATTGCAAGTCATTCTATCAAGTAGTTTGTTTTATACAGCTGTCTGAAGCAGGAGTGTTGTCTGTATCCCTTAAAATGGATAAAATTGAGTATCGTGCGGTTATAAAATGTTTTGTAAAAGAAGGTTTAATGCCAAATGAAATTCATTCGAAGTTCATAAAAGTTTATGGGGACTCTTCTCCTTCATTTTGAACAATTAAGAAATGGGCTGCTAAGTTTAAACATGGCCGTACGAACCTTGAAGATGATCCACGTGAAGGACATCCAAAAAGTGCAACAAAACCAGAAATCATTGAACAAGTGCACGATATGGTATTGGATGAAAGTGCGTGAAATTGCTGAGACTACAGGCATTTCAAAAGAATGTGTAGGATATATTTTGCATGAAAAATTGGATATAAAAAAGCTTTGCGCAAAATGGGTGCCGCACTTGCTCACAGCAGATCAAAACACACTCGCATGAAAATCTCTGAACAGTGCTTGGAGTGTTTTAACAAAAATAAAACTGATTTTGTGCGTCGATTTATTACTATGGATGAGACTTGGATTCACCATTACACATGTAAATCCAAACAGTAGTAAAAACAGTGGACAGAAGCCGGTTGTTCAGCGCCAGAGAAGACGAGGTCGGTTCCATCAGCAGGAAAGGTCATGGCATCGGTGTTTTGGGATGCTGAAGGCATTTTGTTTATTGATTATCTTGAAAAGGGTAAAACAATAACCGGGGAATATTATTCCAATCTTTTAAGCCTGTGCTGCTGTTAGAGTTTGTTTGTTTTGATTTTGCTGCATGACTGGGCTATACTGTGCTCTCTTTGTTCAGCTCATTTTCAAATAATGACACAGAGACTTGCAAGAGGCAGACATCTGGATGCTTTGTGAGGTAACAGCCCAAAATGTTCTAAGTGTGAAATTTTAGTGTTATAACAATATTTAGTGCCATGAAATTAGCTGTTGTTTGGTTACATGATTTGGTAAGTCAGTCATTGCTTGCAGTTTGAAGTAGTAGTAGTAGAATAACGGGCACTTTGACTACAAAACTTTGTTAATTGGCAGACTGGTAAACCATAAGATCTAACAGGTATCTTGATGAACTGACTGAGGTGTGACTTGTAATATGATATGATTAACAACAGAACCTGGGTGTCAACACTAGCCTATGTGAAGCAAAAAATACATGGTACAGGTGCAAACAAAGGGGCAGGGCACTTCGTAAGCAAACGTGTGTAACATAGGATACAATTCAGTACCATTACACTTACCTTGGCATACCATAATGTAGTTGATATAGGTTAGACAATAAAATTAAAAACCAACAAAAAAAAAGATAGTGTTCTTATAATTTATGAAGGTAACTCTGCATCTAGCAGCCCTTTTCACCATACAGCCCTTTCCCCGAAGTGTGTTGATTAAACTTTGGTTTCTCGGTACTCATTCCAGTTTGCCTTCAGCTGAAGCACGTTACAATACCCACATAACAACTACACTGTGAGGTTTTGAGATGTCAGTTCCATATAAACTGTGTGTCTGTATATATGTTCTTTTATTCTTGTGTTCAACCTGATTATGGCCTTTTAGGCCAAAACATGTAGTTGAAAATAATAGAATAAATTGTTGTGTTTTGACTGGATTTTTTGTAATTCTAAGATTTCTGAAACATGAAAAGGTTGCACTCTTATGCCATTGGCTAATAGTAGTGCTGGTACACAGGAATGAAATAGGTCTGCTGTTGGTTGGTGTTTGTAAACAGAGTGTCTTGTTTGCTTAAAGGAAGTTACGATCACAACTGTAATGTCTGTCGCAAGAAGTTTGCTTCACGTGCAAAACTGAATGAGCATATGCACCAACATCAAAGTCCACGGTTCAGATGTGATGTATGTGGGCGGATGTATGTACGCCAAGATTCACTTCGTACACATCGACGGATTCACACAGGGGAGCGGCCTTTTCAGTGTTCACTATGCAAGAAATCTTTCTACATGGTATCCAGCCTTCGTCTTCATGAGCAGGTACATTCATATATTTATCGGGCATGTAACTAAGCAGGATGTGCTGAGCAGAACGTGTTGTTACAGAATAGTGCTTCCCATGCTGTAACAGGATCTTGTTCCATGAATTTCAAGTTGTGAAAAGTTTGGGTTCTTATGGAGGCATATTGCAGAGTTCTCAATGCACTGCTAGGATGGAGGACAGCAAATAATGCTGAGTTCTGTGTTGGTTTTGGTTGGTGTTCACTGGTATGTATTATGTAATGGGTGGTTTGATGGAGCAGCACATTGTTTCAGGCTTGGAAAAACTGAATTGGGAATGCACAAAATTCTCAAAGCATCTCGTTGTGACCGTGATGGGAAGAAAATAGAGTTTTGAGTGGTTGCCTTAATTTACCTTGAGGAAACCTAAGTTAGAATACTGTGGGAATTCAGGCTGTCCCTTGATAGGTCTTTTTGCACTGTAAGGTATATTGTTCAACAAGAATTTGTTCCTCTCGGCCAAACAATAACCAGCATACCAGGAGGTTTTACAGTGAGGGAGCACATGCACTGAAAACATCCCAAACAAGGGTGGAACAAGAACTGCTTACTTCACTATGAGTGCTCCAGTGCACATTGCTGTGTAAGTGCAGCAGTTTTTGGCTGTGAAAAACATGATTGTGATCCCTCACCCTTCTTACCTGCCTATTTTGACCACTTGTGATATCTTCATTTTTCTGAGAATGAAATTGCAGCTGCAAGATCACCATTTCATGGATATTCCTTAAATTCAGGAAGAATTGCTATTATATGCATGATTTCAAATAGTTTCACTGGTGCTCCAGCAGTGCCAGAAACAGTAGACCTGCCACATAAACTCGGAAGGGGACTTTTTTGACAGGGACAGCAACAAACAGTAACAGAGTTGTCCATGTATTTTGTCATGAATTCAATCTGGGAACTTGTGGGTACATCCTTATAGATTCAGATAAATATGGCAGTAAATAACCAAGGAAGCATTCCCAGGTAGACAACTGTTGAGTTTTGTAGAATGTACTGGGTGGCTATGTTCAAAATAACTTACAGTTTGTACACTGTACTCGTGTATTGGGACTTTCAGAAGTCATATTGAATTACCACTTTGAAGTTTGTGAGCATTTTATATTCCAGACTGTTTGCACATTCCTGCTTTCTAATTTTTGTTTCTGTGATCACTTGCTGTTATAAATACCCAAGTTGTCACTGGAGATTTCAGCACTTAGTGGGCATAACAATACATTTATTTGTTTCAGTATATTATAAATTTAGTTTCTGAAGTGTGAAAGTAAATTGAATTGGTTTAATTGTTTTCTCTTTGTTATGAGATCAATTTAAAACAAATATTACACTTGCATCTTTCTCTGCTTAACATGATTGTTTACACAAATCACTAGGTGTGTAATGTGTAACCTCTTGTGAAAACAGGTACTGAAGTCTCGATTTTTTGCTGGAAGGTGTCTGCATTTAAAATAATGGAATTTTATAAAGAAACAGCAAATAATGTTGAAGTACCTTGCATATTAAGGCTTTTCATGATATAATTTTATTTGTTTGATTATTACAGACACACAGCCAAGTAGCTGGCTTCAAGTGCCATCAATGTGGGTCAGAATTCAAACATAAATCAAGTCTCTCTGCACACATGAAATGTCATGCAAGTTCAGGATTGCTGTCTTGTCCAGTGATTGGCTGCAGAAGAGCCGAGGTTGGGTTTCTCCTGGCTCGCAGTTTACAGAATCATGTACGCAGTCACCGTCAGGAGTTCCTTTGTGCCATTGTAAGCCACAATAAGTGTGCCTTGGTTGTGTTCTTAATGTTCCAGAAGTAACTTTAGTGCTGACTGTAAGAAAATTTTCCATACTTGTTTGTGTAATATTCCTTCTTTTTCCCTTTGCTTACAACATTCAAAGTGTGGGGTGACACATTATGCAAATTATTTTTCTAACACAGGGATGCACAAATCCCTGGCACCAGGTCACCCATGCAACCAGGTCTTGTATGGTGGTGCCTAATATTTCTGGTGCTTGGTATGGAACTTGCTTTGTGCCACCATTTTGGCACCTAGAATTGTGGGCTGGTTTCTAGATTTTTGGAAAGTTGGTGGACCTCTGTTTTAACAGGTTCTTGGTGCTATAGAACTGTAATTATCTTTTTATGACGTTTATTTCCCAGTTACACTGTGTTCTGCAGACCATAAGATGCCCCAACATTTTAGAACGTAAATTTAGGGGGAAAATGTATTCACATTGGGAGCCCAGATTTTACAAATGCTTTGTCAGTGAAATGTCTGTGCAGTACGAGGTGTCTGTTAATTGTAGAATCCCCTAAAATCTTTGTTGCTACTATTACATTGATCATTACTAATTTTATTGTCCAAACTTTTACGTTCTTCAAACAGTACTTAATCTTCAGTACTATCAAGTGCCTTACAGATCCCCCATTTCTTTAAAGACTTCACACTTCTTTGCTTTTTTGCAAAGTTGTGATATGTTTGGTCACTTTATTCGTCTGGTTTATGTCAAATTGTGATTTCATTGTGTTGTCCATTTGGTCCAATCCATACTCATGGATATTTTGAATGATTTATTAATTGGAATGTTTGATGGTTGAATTTGATTAATAGAGCATCCTGAATCATGGCTAAATATATGTTCAGTTCCCTAACAGTCATTTTTGTTGCCTTCATTAACACGTCATCTGAACTGGTCACACTCCAAACGTACCGTCTGGTTGACTGAATCAGAAAATAAAGGTTCTGATGCTGTTGTGGTGGGGCCTCAGCTGAGTACCCATGCTCTGAAGAAAGGCCTCCAGATGGCAGATGATGAAGTCAGTCATGTTTTTGAAGTAGACCATTTTATGGATAAGTGTGTGAATTTGTAACACAAGGTGGAGGTTGTTATGGCACCATACAAGGAAGTGTGTAGGGACATGCAGAAGAAGGCAAAGCAACTGAAGATTACCTCTTATTTCTCTGAATCTTTAATCTCCTTCTCATCCACTACCATGCAATGTATATTATTTAATCACTGTTACAGTTTTCAGTGAAGAGTGTCCATATCATTTCAGTAAACACCAGTATACGCATTTTCTTGTTTATTCATCATTAATTTGCACATTATTATTTTTCATTTCTAATTGGTTCCCCTGATCCCATTCTTCCTATAACATCTTAATTTCAAGCATCATAGTTTTACCATTTAGGGGATTTTTCAGGAATTTGTTCTTCATAAACAGCAAGGGTTTCTTGTATATACATACTGCTTCCTGTTAAATTTCTGCTTATAGTGCATGGTGGTAGAAGGCATTTGTGTTATTTAGTATTTGACTCTTTTTGTTGTATATATCTGACATGTTTTTGAGAAGTTGCAAGATTTTGTCCAGTATGGTATTATTGAGACTTCTTGTTGATTAACTGGAAAAGGTATTCTGAGTTGTGTAATTATTGTACTTATGGTGGGGGGTTGGGTCAAAGTTGTTCTGTACATATGTTCTGCTATAAACTGATTTTAGGATGTATTGGTAAAGGAACATATTTTTTTCCTTACATGGTGCTGCTTTCTGTGTTAATGACATGTACTATAACATTGAATATTGGATTAGGGCTGATGTGTGCTTGCTTGTTTTCCCAGTAGTGGGGAGTTCTGTCCACAAAATTATGTTTGTTGAGGTTTAGGAAGTGGTTCAGTGGGTGGACAAGCACACACATGACTTGACACTGTTGATCCCTGCGCTTCTATTACTCCCTTGATCTGCTGGAGCATGAATTTAATTAAGTCAGTTGTTTTGAAGTATGGCATAGACTTCAGAATTGCCACATAGTTGTGAATGGCAATGATGAGCATCACATCCCACATCAAACATTTCCTCTGTTCTAACATATGCAATTTACACATCCGATGTTTTAGATCAACATCTCCCACACAGATGTAGTTGCAATAAAAAAATGGGGTTCCTTCTGTGTTCCTGCAGTGTGATGAACATTAGGAGAAAAATTGTTTATACAATAAATTAACATAAAGATGAATGAAATATGCAGAATTGCAAGGAACACATAGAAAATATGTATATATAGTAGATGCCTCTGTTGCTAATGTAGTTCAAGGAGGTTTCAAAGCTCCAGGCTAGAATTGAATATGGTGACAGTGCAGGTAGGCTTGAGTCTGCTTTTGCATATCATGACACACATGTCTCTGCACAATTTAGTATTGTTCAGTTGTTTTAGTCTTAGGTGACATTGTCCTGTTGTGTATTGTTTATTAATCAAGTGTTATTTTACTATCCAACAGACACAACTAATAGATCTTGTATAACTGCTTTTGTTTTAAAATACTGCTTCAATAATGCTTAGGTTGTCTACATTCCCTTATACTCTTTTTCTGAACCAGTGCCCTATGTGATGATAGCTGATTTGGGCAGCAGATGCGTGTAGTAGTACTGAACAAAGACCCGATGTACATGATCTGTATAGTTGTGTTTGTCAGATAGTAAAATAACACTTGACTGTTAAATTGTGGAAGGGTTTGAAGTTAGGAAATGGATCACCTTCCCCAAGCAGTGGGCCATCATCACATTTTGGCATAAATTAGAAAATCGGTTACAGACTTAGTAGCTGCTTTTGATAATGTTCGAGTCCCATATATGTGCATGGAATCACAAATTTAAGGATGCTGTAAATGTGAAGTTGACTCACACAGCAGATTGTGTGTAATGTCCCAGAACAAGGACAGGGTGACATGGGTACAGTAGGTTGTGTGCTCTGATTGCGCATTGTATGGTAGGGACAGTTGCAGGTTAATTTTGGTTTGTAGTTAACCACTTCAGCTTTAGGTAGGATCTGAAAAGTGTACTCCATTTGGTCAAAACATTATACCAAGAATGCTAACATGGGACAGTACAACTCCATTAGCAGACAGTGATCTGGTCTGTCTGTGTAAGATTTTCATAGGTGACAAAACCTAATGTTTCCTGTACAGCACCCAAAGTAAATGAGAGTTCTGCACCACATGTAGAGAGCCATGAAGTTCAAATTACAGCAGGAACTTCCATATGGACAGGTAATGTTGCTAGTCTTTTCCTACTGACAGTACATAATATGCTGCAAGATCATTGAAGCTGGTGCTGCTGGTGGGAGGCAGTTTATGTGCAATACTGAAAAATGTGGTCAGTCACGGACTGGACCCTCCTGCATGACATTCATGGTTGAAGGATAATTGGTTGTGCTTGTACTGTAGTACCTTGCAAAGTGCTTCCCATCCACTGTACTGTCCTGATTGTGTGCTGTTAGATTCTTGCTACTTTTTGTGGATGAGGGACTGGGTGTGTAGCTGTCACTGCAAGGATATGACAGAAGGTCATGTGGCTTTGAAGATTGTGTTCAGAAATCATTTGTATTGCCTTGAACATCTATGCTGATGCTGGCAGAAATGTATAGCTGCTGCAGGGTAATATTTTGACAGCACCTATGTCTGTGTGTGTTTGAATGTCCTGCCCTGCATCTTGTGATGGTACCATGCATATAAGATGTTAAGAAAGATGAAACAAGTAGCAGGGATTTTTTTCTTTACATCAGACTCCATACTGTGGGCTGTATATGAGTCTTAATAAATGTAACTATCAAAACACAACATTTATTAGAGATTTCCTTTCTTATTATATGTAATATGTACTGTAACCTAGCATGAAACATTGCTGCACAATGTATGAATAGAGATGTGCAACATTACAAATTCAAGTGAAGCTTGAGTATATCACAAATATATAAATATCCAAATATCAGTTAACAGATTGATAAATTCACCATATGTGTACTCATTTCATAATGTGGCTGCTACATGGACTTAATTGGTTGTAGTGTAACTGTAATTATAGGTGAGTTTAATAGACAGGGTGTGTTGTTATGTGATTTCAGGCTTCTGCCACGAGGTAGATGAGATGTGCCCTCTTCTGGGATATTATGAAAGATTTCATGACCATTGAACATGGGACCAAGGGGTTGTCCCAAAACAATGGTAAGAATTTACCACTGTACACTGTGTAATATCCCAGAAGAGTGCAGATATCAAGGTGTGTTTTTATGTTTGGGCAGGGTAATTATATACAATTATAAGAGGTTAATTGCTTAGTATTTTAATATGAGAAGCATCAGTACTGTAATAGGTAATCACTGGAATGATTAATTTTACAATTCAAAAAGACTAATACTAGACTGATACAGTAAATGCCAGTGGTAACAACAAAATGTGACTCTACTGATTTTGTTTTGTGGCATAAACAGTATTTTCTTATAATGACTTGATTTAGTCATATCATGTGGAGGATGAAATTCTTTTCTACTTAAGGTTGTGCTTTTGTGATTAAATTTGTTAAATTTTGTGGCAAATTGTCATGTCATATTTAGTAGGATATTTACAAAATGATTCAATAATTACATCCTCAGTGCTGTAAATTTTAAGTCTCTGGTCTGCATCACTGATTCTCAACCTGTTGAGTGTTGTGTCCCACAGGTCATTTTTAAAAAAAACAAGGCCCACCACAGTGAAAACAGACTTATCTTTTCTGGGAAATGTGTTTTTACAGTTGTGCTCATTGAGGTAAATTATGTTTGAGCCCTAACATTGATATTACACTCTGGGGTTTCGGTTTAGTTGAGAGAATGTAAGAAGAGGAAATTAAACTTTCGTGTTGATATCTTGAAAAGTTAAGCCAAAGTTAGTCATATCCACTTTAAGGGATGCAAGAAATATGCATTTCCAACTACTACTGTATTACTGTTAACAACATAATTGTTGATTGCAGTGTGGCCATGTGTTTGGAAGCAAATCAGGTCTTCTGGAGCATGAGAAACTTCACAGCAAACAATTAACAATGGAGGAAGCTAAGCCTTATTCTTGTCACCTCTGTCCAAGGAGATTTGCACGTAATGGAAAGCTGAGTGCACACATCAAAACACACCTGCAGGTGGGTCTGATGATAATAACTACAGTAGTTCACATTATGTGTGTTATTTTTAGTACCCTATTGAAATCATTTCCCAAATTTTAGTTAATGTAATACTTAACTTTTAGAACACAGTTTCATTTAATTTACATGTATTGTAACTAAAATCTGTGAAACTGGTATTCACTCCTATGGGCACACTAGTATTCAAATCCACTTTAGTAAAATAACCAGCAGGAATCTGTTCATGTTAAAGGTTTCACATATGTGTGGAAATAGAAGCAAGAAACTTGCATAAGTTGAATCCAGTGTGTATGGTTTTATGTAGAAACCATTTTGCATTGATTTGTTTGGACTTGATAAATAAATAATGAAATAAATAAGTACAGTAAATCCCTGATTTTATGTTCTTGCATTTTGCGTTTTCTGGGACTTCACATATTTTGTATGGTCCTGGCCAAATGAACATTAGAAGAATGCTGCCTTGTAATGGATTTTACATTTCTGATTTTATGTTTTTCCAGAATTTACACTTTATTTTCCTAGTCCTGACTACAGAATTTATCTGCTTTTACATTTCATTGTTTTCTTCTAAGACATTTTTTATATGCCAAGTGAATGTGAATGTAAAAAATAGGTGCAGTGAGTGAAAATGGCATCTGGAATAGTATAGCTAGCAACATTGCAGTTGTATCTCTTCAAACTAAAAGTTGAAGTAGTTAAGAGAACTTCTATTTAGATGACAGTATGTTTGATGGGAACAGACATAGAATTTGCATTCACTGAACATAATCAATAGCAATCAGTTGTGCAAGGTGGTATGGTAAGTACTGCCTGGTGTCTGTAATCATTTGTATTTTGCATATTGGCCATAAGTATGAAACATGTATCAATTTAGTACACCATGTCATTTCATGGATTAAGTGTAACTTCATAGCAGTGGGAGAAATGTAGATAAAAGAAAGTGGAAATCATTTACGATAAGTGACAAAAGAGATATCTTAGCCAGTGTTGCATATACTGGTACATGTGTTTACCTGGTATCATAATGGGGGCTGTCACTGTCCACAGTACACACAAATGTGCAAAACTGTGAAGCAGTTGAACAAATTTACATCCAGTATGGGCCTTTCTCAAAACAGCAGAAATTTTTTAAATACTTGCCACTGGAGGAACTGAAAGGTGCTTGTGCTGCATGCTAATTATCCCAATACATCACTCAGTCATTATTGTTACTTTGTATATAGTGACCCCCCATATTTTACTTTTTTTTATTTTAAAATGTAGGAGGATGTCTGATGTGGGTATCCAGCTGTCATGGTGACATGTGTGACATCATGTTGTGATAATAGTATGAAGGAAGTTGTTTGAGTTTACATATACAGTAGAATTTCTTTCATCTTGCACCCAAGGGACCAGACAGGTGCAGGATTGTAAAATATTCTAGATTTTTAAACTGTACCTATACTGACCTATGTTCTTGCAGGTAATTTTTTGTTACTCCTTCTATATTTGAGCTGCACAACTAATCATTTGTATATTCTATGCAGGTATCTCCTTAACCTTTAAATGACTTCCTTCTTTTTATTTTTTATTTTTAGTAGGATATTCCTGTCCCTTTTGACTCTTTGTAACACTGCTTCATTCCTAAATGATCGAACCAATTTATCTTCTACAGTCTTTCCAGCACTACATTTCAAAACTTTCCAGATATTTCTGATCTATTTTTCTAAGTGTCCAAGTTTCAGCACCATACAAAGCTATATTTATATTGTAGCACTTTATTAGTTTTTAACTTATTTTTAAGTCTGATTTGCTGGTGAAAGGAGTCTTCTTCTTATTGAATGCTGCTCATGCCATGGCAATCCTGGATTTAATTTCGTGTCTACATCTTGCATCATTTGTTATCATGTTACCCAAATGGTTGAAATATTGCACATTCTGCTGCTGCTTTTGACCTGTATTGGTGATGGTTGCCTTAAGATTGTCATCATATTTATTTTTTCCACATTCATTTCCATTCCATAACATATTCCAGTTGCACTTAGTCTTTCTGTCTTGCCTGTAGCACCACTTATTCCTTAGGCAGTATCAGTAGGTCATCTGCATATTTCACAGTGTGAATTACTTGTCCTATTTTGAAGTCTCCAAATTCTGTAGGAGCTTCCTGGGTAAGGTATTTGCTGTACAATTTGAATAGAATTAGTGACAAACAGCATTCTTGTCAACTTCTCTCCCAGTCTTCACACTTTTGGTCTCCCCCTGCTCCATTTTTAGTTCAACACTCTGATGCATATACAGTTTTCTGATCAGTCTTTCTTTTGCACCTATATATATCAGTTCCCTTTTCTTTTCCTCCTTTTCCTCTTGTAAATCCAAACTGATCTTCTCCAAGTGCATCCACAGTTTTTCTTTCAATCCTTATAAGTATGCTTGCTACTGTCTTGTGTGTATGCGTGATGAGACTGATTGCGCAATGGTCATTGCATTGTGTAGTTTTTGGCTTTTTCTTTAAGGAAGTCATTGTAATGTCAAGAAAATCGTGGGCCCACTCACCATTTTTATGTATGTTGCTGATCAGTTGTGTCTGTAGTTTGACACCATCTTCTCCTAACAGTTTGAGTGCATCACCAAGTACATTACCATCATCTCTAGCCTTATAATCCCTTATCTCCTTGATAGCTTTTTCCGCTTCACTTCGCAAAATATAAGGGCCCTTCTCATCTGCATGTACTTACTCTTCAGATTTGACTTCTTGGTTTTCTGGTTGATTAGGTTGATCATATCGCTGTCTAATATAATTATCCCATATTTTCAATACCTGACTTGTTATTATTCTTTACAGAAGTTTTCATATTATAAATTACAGGACACATTTCTTGATGCTGCCTGCTTTAACAGTTGCCCAAATGCAGTGTTGAATTCTTATCAGCATAGTGTGGAGGCAGTTGAAGTAGAGTGTGTCATCCATGCTCCAGAATCTATTCTGTGGAATATTTGACAGACCTGAGCTTACTGTTTTAATTAGTGCCTTTGATGTCAATTTTTATCATGTCTGTAGTAAATGCAATTCCCTCTTCATTAAGCCATATCCTTCATTTATTGTTATGGTGTATTACAGAGTAGAATTTGATTCTTTGTTTAGTATCACATTATGATATGCCATATTGTCAAGAACCATGACCAAATGTAACTTTAAATTAGGAATGAGCTTCTCCCACTCCAATTTTTCATGATTTTGTTGATTTATTTGTGTTAGCCACCTGTTTTCAAGTGAGATTTTCACATAAGTTGAGCTATAAGCATAACTTGGCTGCTGACATTGGAGGGGGAATCGACCGTGGAACTTTAATTTATGAATGTGTCATGTTAGAAAGAGTGGGAAGATTGATTTGAACCAATTATTAATATACATACAACCCTTTCCCCCACTTATCCATTTTTTTGCCCATTTCAACTCAGTAGCCAAAAGAAGAAAAATTATTCTTAGGCATAAAAAATACTGGAAGGGCATCCCCCCCCCCACCAAGTTATGCCTTTGATGTGGGCATTACAGACAAAACATTATCTGTCACATGAATCATAATCATTGTCTTTTTTATATGGTTTTATATGGGTGCAAGGGGACATGGGATGTATAATTAGAAAAAAGGCTGTCTTTTATATGAAAGAATAATATTCAGTGCACCTAATTTTTCTGTGAATAATTACCTGTTTGATTTTGTTATGTCTTACTGAATACTAAGATTATACAAAAATTCTTATACTAGTGTTCCCACCTTTTTGACATTGATAGTCTGTTTTCAGGTTTACTTGTTACATCAGCTGTTTTTCTTATCTGTTTTATAGATAGTGGGGTGCCCTTTGATCTAAAACCAAATCATATTTGTCCATCTGCCATACTGTGTTGCTATGTTTTTTGTTTTCGTGTTTTTGGTTTGGAATGTTGTACTACAATCAGATTCAGTTTTCCTTCCTTCTGCCTTGAGTCACTGTGCATTACGAATGAACAAAAATATTACAGTTTGAGATCTTTTTTGAACTTGCTGGATTGGAGCAAATGACTCCTTTGTGGCTTCTTTTGCCAACATGTTAACATGTTTTCTAATTCTTTTATTAGTTCCAACTTGATACACAATTCTTACATAAATTACATAAAATTAAACGCCTGTACATGTTTTGAGCGTCATCCAATCATCCTCAGGAGGTCAGTGTCATTAATTATACATGTATGCAGCCTCTGGTATTCTCATTCTCTGCAGGTGGCCGTCTTGTGCGCTTGTTACGGGGAGACTCACAAGACGGCCACCTGCAGAGAATGAGAATACTGGAGGCTGCATACATGTATAATTAACGACATTGACCTCCTGAGGATGAGCGGATGATGCTCGAAACATGTAGAGGCATTTAATTTTATGTAATTTATGTAAGAATTGTGTATCAAGTTGGAACTAATAAAGGAATGTTTTCTACTTTCTGTGTTTGGCTGTGAAGCAACTTTCCTTTCATAGTTGCAACAGTTGAAGGACTTTGACATACAGTAATAACTTTTTAGATATATATTATTAACCCAGACAAGGTAACTACAAGCTTGCCTTTCCACTTGACAAACTGAGAAAAGGGTTGCTACTGGAATGTGACAGGCAATAAGTGATACATGAGCAGTGGCAACTGTTGCATTCATAGTCAACAATTTTGACCATTTTTGGTATTTACAATGTATACAATGAATATTGCATTTGGAATTATTGAGGCAGTTTAATGAATTGCTCCTAATAAATATGCAGGTCTAAAGTTACATATTGTTATGTGAACTGGCAGACTAAACTCAGGTAGTTCTGTAACGTGTTTTCACTGAATGCTGTATACCTTTGTAACAGTCTCTCTCCAACCTTGATTAATTTCCAGGAACCAGGCTATGGGTGTAACATTTGTGGAAAACGTTTCCATCGTAAGGATGTCCAAGCAAATCACATGTTCCTGCATACAGGGCAGAGACCATTTAGTTGTGCACACTGTGGTAAAGCTTTTGCTTTCAAGTCAAATTTGAGTGCTCATCTTGCCACACACCCAAGTGATGCTGGTCATCAACAGGTTGAGTTTCCTTGCCCCGAATGTGGCAAGAAGTTCCGGCATCGGAGTTCCCTTACCTTGCACAGGTGATGTTCCTACCAGTATCATGTGCTAGAACTGTTTATTGATTGGTCAGTCAATAGGTTATATAATTTGTAGGGTTCAGACTGGAATTTCCACAATCTCAGTTTTTTAATTGTATTTTGATATGTAAGGTTTAAGTTATAACCATGGAGGTCACAATTATCACGTTCATTTGTCATGTAACTCCCCCCCTCCTGAAGATGGTGTGGGTCATATTGTGTGGATTGTGTGGGAATAGGAAATCTAATATTCTGGTGGCCAACTGTTCTATTTTAGCTTCAAATTAGGCCGGGGGGG
>Ga0268261_10000742_pt1 | contig 21185 bp, 17 predicted proteins | sample TergutNc150P1_FD_190353 | JGI IMG/M metagenome (GOLD analysis project Ga0268261, IMG submission 190353) | Nasutitermes corniger P1 segment gut microbial community from laboratory colony in Florida, USA - Nc150 P1 (SPAdes) (version 2) | ecosystem: Host-associated > Arthropoda: Insects >...
GGTAGTGTTACCTACAATGTAAGAACTAGGTTTATTTTGTTTAGTGTTGATACTTTTGGCTATATTTGAGAAGTATTTATTAAATTCATTTGCCATCTTTTGACAATCACTGATTCGAAACCCATTTATATCTAAAGTGTTAATTTTGTCAGTGTTACAAGTCTTGTTAGATTCTAAGTTTATTATATTCCAAATTGTTTTGTTCTTGTTGGAGGCCTTTTTAATTTTATCCGCATTATTAAGTTTTTTCGCTTCCTTTATAACAGCAGACAGGATTTTGCAATAATTCTTATAGTGCTTTAAGAGATCTGGATTGTTATTGTTCCTACATGCATTCTCTCTCCTGTAACACTGGTGGGTTATAAGGCAATTTGGTTGTCATATTTGGATTCAGCAATGTCAAAAATATAGGAATCACCCTGAATTTTAAGAAGAAGATTTTTTTTTTAATTTTTTGCTGACCAGTGTCATTGGTCAAACAACAAACACCAGCTTTGAGACACCCACTCCAATTGCCACATTTTTATCTTTTGACTTTCCTGTGTTGCAGGAACAAAATGTCTTCTAAACTCTCATTCTGAATACTCTGAAAACATGATAAGGAAAGTGCATCTAGCACTTACAAGACTGACAGAATGGTTTTCAGCGATGTTTCTAATGATGACAAAGATGCTAGAATGTGTATAAAACTAGATGGTACATACTCTGAAGGTGATAACTCTCACTACAGTTAATGGCTTCCAGGCTATCACAAAATCAGTCCAGTGATTTTATAGTCATACTTTGCAGCTACACTATTTTTTCACAGCAAGGACTAAAACTGTCAATTTCCATGAAGCAATCTAAATGTAGTTTATGTTCTGTCACATATGCTTACGTATTAAGATTAATGCAAAGTCTAACTTCACTAGGAATTTCATATGCAAAATGTATAGAACATGGTATAACATGTACATTAAATATTTTAAATATTCATTATAATAACAGTGACTTACATCAATTTTGTAAACAGAAATAACAACCACAACAAAAGACCTGCAAAAACAAAAATGACTACACTAAAACCCAACATATTCACACTAACTGTTCATTATAATAAGTCAGAACAGCCAAGCAGCAAAAAAATTTCCACAGTTTTATTTTTATGTACACTTTACACACCACTAATGTTTTTCTGTGAGGTGTTAATATCGCTTAATCAAAGACCAAACTGCAACGAATAGAAACAGGTACACGAGGTGAATGTTTCCAGTTAACATAAAGTAATTTAAATCTTGAGATGATTCATCCCTATTATGCTTGTTAATCAAATAATTTATATCACAGAATAACATACACAACACTACAGTTCATCTCAAACTCAGCCAAGTTTGGGTTGAAGTGTAGTGTAGTGTATGAATGTATTCTGTGAAATAAAGTATTTAAGTAATTGCAAACCAAAATTGCATAATCTTGTAATGCTAGGGTGACTATATTAGAAAATGTGTACAAGTAACTACACACACACATATTACCTCATCATTGTTTTTTCCTTTGAAAGAATAAACGGCTTGAACCAAAAATGGTGTTCCATCAAGAGCCATTTCTCACTTTTCACTGTCCGAACAGCACTCAGATAACTTCACTGTTTCACTAAATTCAGCCAAAAAGACTACATTCTAGAACAAAATGACAATACTTGAGTTACAATTTCAATAAAAGAACATCCCATAAACATGCAACCACTTTGGACACCATGACAGATCTGAGATATTCTTATCCATGGATTATCTAATTCTTTCTCAGTCCCTATTCCTCCCCCCCTGGATCTTGGATGTGGTTCTGAGAAACTAAAAAATTCTTGGCAACTGTTCTTGGAGAGTCTGTATGAGTCTGGACTCCAGCCAACTGAAATACCATTTCAGCCACAGAGCATATGGCAGCTAACCTCACCTAAGAGCATGGGTAGTATAAGTAACTTTATTTTCAGGGTATTTTCCTTTGTTCACTGCTACAGTTTGCTACAGTATGTACATGAAAAAATGTGTCTTAATGTACAGTGTTAGGACTCAAGTTTATCATATATTCAGATGAATGTGCAATTTCAAATCATGCAGTTATATCAGCAACATACACCAAAATAATAACTGAAAATATACCAAGACTAAACAATTAATGCCAGTGATATCTTGCTTACAAATAATGTATGTCTTATAATCGGTTTGGTTACACAAGACCACTGCAAATATAATAAAACTGTATAATATTTGAACAGTTTAAGTATATACAAACGCTTTTAATGCCAACACTCGTAGATTGAGATAAATAACATTCTACATATTATGTACACCTTATGTAACCCCTTAAACCCTAATGGTTAGCGTATGTGCCAATTGGTTTAACACTGAAAACTCAGCATTTTGTCCACATAGTGTCTTTAAGTGTCACATACGATTCTCATAATAAAGAGCAAGTGTTCCCCTACATAGAATTAACTGGATGGTCTTTGTAATGGACACTGTTCTTAGTAAGGCACAAAGTAAATTATACTATATATATATATATATATATATATATATATATATAGACAAACACACAGGATCCTTAGTTTGTCTGGTCGATACCACTGGTCACTTCACGCAACATACTGCATGGCATCAGATAGTGCACAGGGCACTTCTATTCCAATGTGCTTATTAGTTAGGGTCCATACATTATATTTCAAAGTACTGCTGTTAATGTTATGTTACCACTCACCCTATTTGAAGGCATTAAACATGGTTTCCTCTGAATTACACACATGTATCACAGGTAACAAACATGTCATTGCATGTCAGAATTCTGCTGGTGAAACTGAAGATGCTATATCCTTAATGCTCTTTTTTTTTTAAACATCTTCAGGGTGGGTATTATTTACCATACACTTTATCATTTAACATACCCCACAAGTACACGGTGCACAAACTGCACAGGTTCAGATCTGCTAAATGTGGAAATCTCAATATCCTGCCCATTAATCTGGTACTTGTTAAACAACACATATAATTTACTGTTTGCTGTGTGCGCTGTTACACAGTCTTCCTGAAAAAGGTACAGGGTCTCTCATAATTACACAGAGGATCAAAATAGTGTCAAAATATATGTAATACATCAATGAGCCTTGCAATGTATCTGCTTATGCCTCTGGACCCCTTTCTTTTCTATAAAAACTTGCATGTAAAATGGGTACAAATTAACACGAACACTACTGGTTACATATATATATATATATATATATATATATATATATATATATATATAATTTTAAAAAAATACTACAAGAACTACAATACTGCAGAATATCTCGCATAAACGCCAAAAACTACATACCAAAGGACATTAGGGATTGTTTCTCTATGAACTACAGAGTGTTGTTTATCAACTCACTATCCTGCCCTACACCTTTGAAAAATTTTACCAACTACAAGGTGCCTAGCACTCATTATTCTACTGTCTCAATAGTCTATCAAACTATAAGGTATACGGTTTGAACTCCGTGACTAACCAAGAGTAGTAGCATCATGGTCTCTGTTCCACAACTCCCAACAGTCTACCACACCACAGGGTATCTTATATGAACTCTACTACTACAAAGCAAGCTGTATTATCACTGTCTCTGCTCTACAATTCACACTAACATATCTAACTATAGGGTATCTTATATGAACTCTACTACTACAAAGCAAGCTGTATTATCACTGTCTCTGCTCTACACTTCACACTAACATACCTAAGTATAGGGTATCTTGTATGAACTCCACTATTACATTGCAAGCAGTAGAATTATTGTCTCTCACAATTCACAACATTCTACCAACTACCAACTATACGAACCCAACAATGCTAATACATTGGCCTTTTGGGGGAGGAGGGTCCTTGCCAGTCCACAAGCTTGTCACAGACCTCACCAGCCACAACCATTATGTAAAAAGGTAAAGCTATCCCATTACAGGCCTGGACAGGCCCTGAGGGTACCAGGTGGTTGAGGCTCCCAGATTTCAAGACAAATGGCACATGAAGGTGGTAAGGTCAGCCCTATGCACTGGCCACCTTTACCCCCAGGAAATATTCCTGGTACTCATTTCTGTTAGAGACTGAGTCAACCCCAGCGCCATAGTGCGACCGGAAGGATAATGTCAATGAAAAATTCCAATGACACCATCGGGAATCGAACCCGCAACCTTCCGGCTTGTAGCGCAGTGCCCAACCAACTGCACTACCACGTGCCCCCACAACCATTATGTATCCTGAACTATTGTACTCACACACCCAGTCTGACATCACACCAACCACCTGGGTTTTCTTATGTACTGCCTCAAACAAAAGTATCTGTTCACCACTCACATCAAGTAACACTGACACACTTTCATAGCTGGCTGGTGTCATACTCCATGCTGAGATGAGTATGAGTTCTTATACTTCACTTTCCATTCCCACCTCTGTCTACACACACTCTTCTCTGTCATTTATTAATGCCCCCACTGTGCAGCAACCCAGGGTATCTTTCACGTAAGTCTTGCATGATGTTCTAGCCCAGCATAGATTGTATGCAGCCATGGTTATGTCTTCTCTGAGACACGTCTGGTTCAGTCTCACAGCACAGTACATATGCACAGTAATTCTAGTTCAACCCACAGCACACCACATACAACATCCTTACCACACAATGGCACTCTGTGGATTTTCTGCACATCGTTACCTGTCATTCCAAAAGTTTACATATCTACTGAAAAAAAAACCCAGTTTCACTAATAAAAAGAATTCATGGTGATGATGAAGACATGCCTCATTGCCATGCAAGCCAAAATAAATGTGTTCTTCTAACATAGCATCACTTTCATCTTCCTCTTCCTCATCATGTCTCCTGCATGTCACTGCAAGTGCACATGGCTGCTCAGTCAAACAAGCTGAATACAATAAAGTAATCAACAGGAAGTGGCTAGCAACACGGTACCGATAAACTAAGGACCCTATATATTGTTCATTTAAATCTTCAAAGAGTTAATAAGTACTTTTTCATCACCTACTAATAATGGCAATTATAAGAGTTACCAAATTCTACTGCAACTGTTATTTTCTTCATGTAAATACTAGAATTAATGCTGCCTCTTTATTTTAATTATAACTTATTATCAATATGCATAATTGTCTCTGTCTGGGTCATCTACTGATATCACAGCCAAACCCATCACATACCCTCAGCTCCAATCACTGGATGTTCATAGATACTGAAGGGTTTTGGCTGCCGATAAACCAGATTGGTTACGATTCCACAGTACTCAGTATTGAGATAGACTGTAAAAAAATTCAATGAAGACAAAAGGGAATGAATAGGGATGTAGTTTTTTTTTTTTAAGATATTATCCCATAATTCATCTTGACAACCAGGCAAAACATGATCCTGTCGAGATAACTGAAGGTGGCTGAGAGATTCGGCTAGATATCTGTCCAGGACAAGACAAGTGTCTTTAAATTGGGATAACCAGCTCGGTACACCTTGCTGAAAGCGGCTTATTTTGGAAAACAATATACTTTTGAAATCAAGTTAGTTAATGGTAAGACTATAGTATTCCAGTTTCCGACATCATATAATACTGTAATTTGATACTGACACTATGGAGGAACATGCTGCCTAGCTGGGTCCAAGTTGATTAGGGTGCATCTGTACCAATTCCTTCAGCCCCAAAGATGGATGCAGCACACTCCCTTAAACTGCAGGTATCGATTACAGCGCAACAAGCCAGAAAACTGCAATCTAAACAATCCCTACTACCCAAACCTGAGTTGTATTTATTTTAGAATGACTGTTAGGCAGTAAAAAACAAGCACAGTAAACATGTATCCCCTTAAATAATATCCACATATTTGATTTTTCTATTACAGCCATTCAAATTTCTAATTTAGCTAAACAAACTTTATAAATCACAAAGCCAGTTGCATTGTTTTCAATAACATCTCTACTTCCTCCTAACTCTGCCATTAGAACGTACAATAGGGATATAATATATTTATTACCACCTTACTGCAAAACAGTTTTATTTGTTGTTAATGTCATAAATTAATAACAAGCAAAAACATTTTGCAACAAGCTGGTAATAAATATTGTATATGAAATACAGCTGCACGAAAAATGTATACTAATAAATGTACAACAGGGAGTAAGCACAATACAGAATATTGTGATACACCAATATGGGTTGTATGCCACATAGGTTTAATGCCACAGACACAATGGCACATACATAAGATAATATTTTTATTATCAAGAATCTACCACATCCAACAATGTGCAATGCACCACTACAATTCGTTGTTGACATATTTTTGTTTACCTGGAATTTATCTACTGGTGACATACTCGAATTGAAAAATCCTACATGCCAAGCCACTATGGCACCGAGACTTGTGAAAGAATGTACTGTCAACTGCTTCGGTAGAGACGCGTTTTTCTTTTCTTTAATGTACCCTTAATGTGACATAACATTTACTCACGATTTAAATACACCAGTTCATCACCAACCGTTCGGTTTTGTGGCATGCCGGGTCTATGGTTAGAGCGCGTGCTAAGCACATTTCGTACGAATTCGATGAACAGTACACACCAATGATAAACGAGGCGAACTCAAACTCCACACCAATTATCTGTACTCCACACTTTGTAAGCAACACACTCGCACAATGTCATTCATATTATCACGGATTACAAAGTGATTCATCCGGCCCGATCGGAAGCACAGATTACTTGGTACAAGAGTGCAACGATGTCGCAGTCTCCCGAGTGTGGCGCTTTGGTCGTTCCCCAATGGTAGACAAGTCTCCGAAAACACGACACGGTATGAGTTGTTGCTGCGCGAATGCGCATGTGGTTGGAGACGCAGTGAAAGCGGGTGGCAGATAAACTAGACGTCACGTGGCGCACGATTCTGAAGGGGGTGGACATTCGTTCCAGTCGACTGTGGCGACGAGGTGAAGGAACTTCGTGAATTGGTCCACTTTCTCAGCCCTGCACCTCGCCGCGAAAATGTAATGAGCTAGGTAATGTATGTAGTCCCCCTTCCTGTTGTAAGGGCCCAGAGAAACCTTTACATGACGCCACGCGCTCTCTATAGTGTGTATGTGTGTGTGTGTGTGTGTATGTGTGTGTGTGTGAGCGCCTGTACGCTCGTCAACGAAGCCAATGCTCTGGTTAACGGTGCGGTGCGTGTAACCTTCCGCGTCGAGATCCTGGTACGTTCCCCAGCAATCACTGATGACCATAGTGCCGGGTTCGATCCATGCATCTATAACGGCCATTAAAGTGTCGGCGGTTCTGTCCGGAACGGGAACGAGAAACGTTTTACCGGACTCGCGCTCAGCACCGCTAAACACCCACTGCCCCTTAACAGGGTGGCCCCTATGATATTTGCGCCGACCGAACTTGCTTTCGTCGATCTCGACGGTCTTGTTAGGACCGCCGATCTTCTCAGAGCAGCCTTCCATGTACACCAGCATCGTCTCTCTGCAGAACAGTCCCCATGCCGCGACTGTATTGGAACCGAAGCGATGCTGTTTGTGTATAATGTGAGCAGGTACGCGGCGCACGATGTGGTGTGTAAGGCACACAACCTCCTGTAAAGTGAGTTTACTCTGCTGGAACCATAAATCATGCCTGATAGACTTCGTCTCAGAGCATATGATAGCAGTTCTTCTTCAACATCGCCATCTGAAACCGTCCTTCGGTTTAGGTTCAGCGCACCAGGTCATATCGCGACCGCAAGTGTTACACGGCACTTTGATGCGAAGCAATCCCACGTCCTTCAAGAACTGGATGCCAAGATCCGTGTCGCTGGAGAGAGACGTGAGAAATAGTTTGTTCGCCTCACCGTCATCTCCAAGCGAGGCACGCCCGTAAGATGTTTTGGGCACATATGGCATCTCCATTACGCGCCGCTGGTAGGTTGAGATGACCGACATAATTTCGTCAACCGTTTCGAAAACAAGTTTCCACACAATCTAGCACAAAACAATGAACGCAAACCTACACGACTAACACTCACAGCGAGGATGGCCCATACTGATCACAGATCACCGTTGAACATGTGTGTATGTTGGTGAATATCACAGATTACCATATCACCGCCCACTTTCTACGATGTTGGAGTTGGAAAGCACGGATCAGAGTTTAACGACATATCTCCAGCTCCACAGACTACTACTTGTAAAGTTCCACCACGTGCATATGGAAAGTGGAGGTGAGTGCTTTGGTTTTTAGAATTAGGAATATATTTGCTCAGATGTTAGTTTTTGTTGTCGTAGGATTCTCGAAGCGCAGATCATTATATTTAAATGGTACGGGAGGCATACGAAATCAATTCACATAAGATGGTAAAGAAGTGTGCCATATGTACGTCGTAATTTCTGCAATCATTTGCAATAAATCCTTAGTAACACTCATGAATTCTTTTCCGAGGTGGGGACTGTCGTATGCATTGGACGGTAAAAGTGCAGAGTACGTTTTCGGTTTTATGAAGTTAATGGGACATCAACCTAAAATATGTCACGATCAGGTTTCTGCAATGCCAGCCACGTCAGTGATTCACTTTTCACTCCGAGGTTGTCAGATAATATTTTTCATGAACTGTATATTCAGCGTTCATATTTTCATTTTTCACAAGTGCAGATTACATTACCTCATGCTCGTCGAAAAATGAAAAGGGTGAGATGGTTTTTATGCCGGTGATTGGTGACCTTCTCACTTACCTTGTTCATTTGAAGCACACGGTATTTTGTAACTTACCAGATGTTTTAGCCCCGATCAGCTAGAATCACTCCGGCGTATCCTTGATGATGCAGTTGAAAATATTATAAATTTAAGTCCCTGCAGAATCAGAATCCGTTTGCCTACTGAGGATGACATATATTTGTTGTGCTTGGTGAAGTATCTGTCAGCCAGGCATATAAAGTGTGTTACATTTCAATATGAAAACAATTGGAAGTTATACGCGTATAGTACACAATTACCCACAGTAGCGTTATTGCATAACAAGCCTGCATCCACTGGGTTATCACCTGGCAACTTCCGTGCTCAGGTACATGATAAAAGGTACACTTTGTGTGATATAAACCTGCTTCCACTGTAGAGCTTTTGTTGTCTGCTTAGAGCTTCATCATTTAATGGTGCTTTGTCCAAACTGTCATGTTTAACCATAGCCACATGCCATTACAAAAAACTTTCTCGTCTAGGATACCGGGAATGGAACCCCATCATCACACTTATGCAGTGCTTGGACAAGGAGGGCAGGTTTCTGGAGGATTGAGATGGACAGCAGAAAGAAGGCCATTATGAGAGAACACAGCACAGGTTAACTTACAATTGAGCATACACAAAAAAATGAAGACCTTGTGTGTCTTGGTTTGAACTCAGATCATGTAAGACCTTGTAGGTTGAACAGACCTGATCACGTTGTGGTTTCACTTTTCTACCTCCTTGTTGACCCGTAAGCCGTTGAGAACTAGGCAGTGATGAATTGACTGACTTTTAGGCCATACATATATATATATATACACATATATACATACATACTTACTTGCTCCATGGAGCAGAGTCCTTCTTGAGAATCTAAAAAGTTTGCAGCTAGTCAAGAAATTCCCCCCATTTTATGGAACCTGAAGGTTCATTATTGCATTCACAAGTGCTCACTACCTGTCCCTATCCTGAGCCATCTCAATCCAGTCTATACCCCCACATCCCACTTCCTGGAGATCCATCTTAATATTATCCTCCCATCTATGCCTGGGTCTCCCCAGCAGGCTCGTTTCCTCAGGTTTCCCCACCAAAACCCTGTACAAGCCCCTTCCCTCCCCCATCCTGCCATATATTCACTGCACTACCCTACCCAGTCCCTGTACTGATTGCACTGTCCTGCATCATGCCTTATCAGTTCACACACATCAAGCCAGTCACTGGTCAATACTAATTGAGCTACTATGGGTCATTTCTTATACTTGAAGCATAGGTGCCCAGCCACTAGTCATATACCCTGGCATGCTTTGGATAATTGAATACTTCTGGTGCATTCTGTAGCAAGTCATTGCACAGAGCTGCTGTAGCTGATTTCTTATAATAAAATTCCAGTCATCCAGTCTGGAACAAGTCCTTGTATTAAGTTAGCTGTCTGGGCTTACCTTTTATAATTAAATTCTGTGTGTCCGCTTCTAGTCAGTCACTTTACTAACTGCACTTGTCATGTTTACCTGGCTGTCTTGTCAGTAGGTGGCCATGTTACTGGCTTAGCAGCTATCCCATATTACCAGTTATATGAGGTGCCAGCCAAAAGTTTTTGGACTGATTACTTGGAGTGCTAACTGGATATAAGGCATCTGTGTGGTAATAGGTACCCCTGAATAAATTTATTGTGAATTAGTGTGGTGAGCGTCAGTGGAACTTAATGTTGTGTTTTCTGCAGTTGACATTTAAGTGTGTTCATGTTGAGTGCTTTCTGTGATTGTTATAGTTTAGTGAAATGGCAGACCTTAAAGAGCAGAGAATTTGCTACAGGTTTTGTTTTAACCTAAAGAAAATAGCTTCTGAGACTTAGAGAACTCTTGTAAAAGCCTTTTATGATGACACCATGAGTATGGTGCGAACTTCTTTATAATAAACCAACTAGATGCACTAATTTCTCAAATTTATTTTGGAAGGAAACTCCACATGTTTTGGACAGTTCCCCTGTCCATTATCAGGAGTTTTTCACTGTACACACAGTAATGGTATATGTCATACAGATTTGCTGACAGCTTGCAAGCAGGATCATCCTGATCCCGCTCACAAGCTGTCAGGAAATCTGTATGACATACCATTGCTGTGTGTACAGTGAAAAACTCCTGATGATGGACAGAGGAACTGTCCAAAACGTGCAGATTTTCTTTCTAAAATAAATTTGAGAAATTAGTGCATCTAGTTGGTTTATTATAAAGAAATTTGTCATGATGCATGGTCACACGAACATCATATAGGGTACAAATGTTGAATGGTATTCATATTTCAAGTTACCAAACTTTGGCCAGGGGTTCTGAATATTCAGGTCCTCCATCATGAAGTTAGGCTGGTGAAAATGTGGAAAATATGAATCGAGTCGGTTATGAGGAGTGCATATATTTGATGATGTTATAACATTCTAGGCATATCATATATTACATGATGACACATGAACCAAAGATTTGAGGCAGCTTGCTGCAAAATTTGTGCCCATCTGCTGAAGGATGGCCAGACACAAAACCAACTTGCTTTGTGAAAGGGCCTACAAGAACAGGCCAAAAAGGAAAGAGGCTTCTATTCTAAGTTCAGAGCAGTAGATGAAAGCTGGATTTGTGGTTATTACCCAGGAACAAAGCAACAGTCATCCCAGTGGAAGAGTCATCCTCCTGCCATCCAAGAGATTTCAGGCAGATGAAGTCAGACTTCAAGAACATGTTGTCTGTTTTCTTGAACAGTGAGGCAATTCTTCAGAAGGAGTTTTTTCCTTCAGTGCTAGCCTGTGAATCAATAGTTCTGCATGGGAGTACTAAGGGTTTTATGGAAGCTGCTGGGAGAAAATGCCCAACAGATGGTGTACACAGGACTGGCTGCTGCATCATGAAAACATGCTGTGTCACACAGATACACGGCTTTTTCCGGTGCCTAACCAAAAGAAGATGGTGGTGGTATCTGGCCTCTATACTTCTCCATACTTCATGGCTTATTCTGGTTCTGAAGTGTAGAAACGTGGTTAAAGGGATGAAGATTTGAGGATGTCATGAAAGCAAAGCTGAATTGCAGGCAGCATTGGAGCACATCGCAAAACAGGAGTTTCAGAGGTGTTTCCAGCTGTGGGAGAGACACTGGGTAATGTGTTTAAACCAAGAAGCAGATCCCTTTGAATGAGACAGTACTAAACTGTAACTAATGTGAGGCTAAAAGTGCTACATTCCCTCAGTCTGGAAACTTTTGACTTGCACCTTGTAAGGTATTGTAATTTTCCAGTTTAGTGAGATACTGCAGTGACATCTGTCTTGGCTTACCTTGTAATCAAACCCACCCATAAAGTTGTTGTATACTGCTTGAGCTCTGTTGATTTATAGAGGTAAAAACAGTGTGTGGGTTCACAAACTGATGCTGGCTGAAGTTAAAGAATTGATGTAGGACTGATAAATGCATGTGTTTTGTATCATCTGATAATATACCAGATTACTTATTTTTAGTAACTATTTTGTTGACATTAATCAAGTAGCTTTATTTGATTGCAGTTGTTCAGGTGCTACTATTTGAATACTGTTGTTTGGTTGCTGTCATCCAGTTGCCAGTGTGTTTTTATTAGGTTGCCACTGTTTGAATAGTTTAATTCTATTGCCATCATATGAAGGAAAATTGAAATAAAAATTGGATTGCTGTATTTGATAGTCACGTTCTGCTGTTGGATAAGAATTCTTCACTATGAATCATTCAGTACTGCCCTTTTCTAGTCAGCTATGCTTCTTACCTGGATAAATACATATTTATGTTTGTATACTTTTAAGGTCATCAGATGTAGGAAAAGAATGCAGTGCTGATACCTGTGAACTTATTATCTTGGACTTCAATTGAATGCTTATAAACAAATGGCTAAAGCTTTGCTATTTGTTATTATGCATATACACTGTTATGAAATGGAAAGTTGCCATTTGCTGATGACAAGACATATTACTAACATGGCTGAAGAACAAACTTCAGAACCTCTCAGATGATGCTTGAGAATTGATTAATGTGTTACCATTACCAATGAAAGTATGAACTAGCGCTGTAGTATCTACAAACTGTTTGAAAGTGCCATTTTTAATAGTTTTAATTAAAATGTTGTGGATGAAATATATATATATCGCTCATTTGTGACAAGTGTTTCACAACTCAAAATTTGGCATTTTTGAGTTATTGGTATAGAAAGAAGTGTTTGAAGAGGCACTTTTAACAAGTATAGTGTCATAACAAAATTTGCAAAACTCGCCGCTGGAGAGCAGTTGTGTCGTGGTTGCACTCATAGAAAATTGTAGCACTGCAAAACCTTTAAAAGTTTCTCCTGAAAAATCACAGATTTTGCACAGTTCTGGTGTACAGGAAAACCTCATTAATTCAGAGTTGGTAAATTCAGAATACCATATAATTCCAAGTATGACATTCCTGAGCATTACACATAGGATTTTGTGTACTCCTTAATTTGGCTAATTTTATGTATATTTGTTTTACATTTGATTACTGATACTGTAGTTGTATAGTTCAAAATTTTTTGAAGCAGTAATTCCCAGTGATCTGTGTTCAGTGTGCTATTATTTATCCATTAGTGTAACCTTGATGGTAGGCTGTGTCCTGACCATAACGGGAACTGGTATGCTGCTATTTGTTTGTTGTAGAGGGTGGCTTGATTAGGTATTAATAATAGTACCAGTTGCAGTAGGTTTTTTTTTGTAAGTGTACTTATGATAGGACTTAAACATTTCTGATTTATTAAATTAAAAAAATTATTCTTTTCTCATATACCGCAGTTGTGTTACATTTATGCCTCATATATGTTGTTAAGACTGTGTGTTGGTATGTCTGCCTTAGCCTTGTTTTCATCATAAGTAATTAGAATATTGTCTACACATCTACAAGGTGCCTGAGAAGATATGCCTCACTTGTTTATTGATTTATTTCATTATGTCTGAATTTTATGACTTGGCATGACTTTACATGACTTGACAACCCTGTGTGTCAGTGCACACGTGACGAAACTGTGATGGGCAAACACCCAGGGTCGCATTTGCTCATTATTAGTAGTGTGTTGTGTAAGTATGGGAATGACAATTATGGGCAGTTAGTCCATTGAGCAGAGTTTGGTAGCCATGTTTGGATGTATAAAGACAGCACAGGTCAGATGATGAATCAGGTGATAACACTGTTTCAGCAGCGATTTGGGAAGCCATGTCTGTGTGGAGCAACTCTTTCAGTGTGGGAAAAAGTGTGTTTATGTAGAGGAATATGAAGGATTCTCCTCGAAGCAATCGACCAGTACTCTGAATGTTGACCTGTGCAGTGGTTGCCGCTTTCATTGAACAATCACCACGCAAGTCTGTGCAGAAATGATCAGCGGAACTTGGAGTACTATATTTGACCACGTTTGACCACAAGAGGGACCTGGTGAAGTCATTTTGGCCAGTGTTTGTAATCAAACTCAGCGATACTGACATGAGACTGTGTCACAAAGCATGTGCTTTGTTTTTGGAATGATTTCTGGTAGCCTTGTCTCATGGGAAAGTTCTCTTTTCAGATGAGTGTGCAGTTTACTGCAGCTCCCTATCTTGAAATGTTTTTTGGAGCTAAACAGAATCCTTGTTACATGCTTGAGATGTAAGTCTACCCACCACACAAGATGATAGTGCAGGTGTAACTGCCAATTATATCATTGGCCCATATTTCTTTGATGGAACTGTTAGTGATATTACATGTATTAAATGTGGAATTATGTTATGCCAGAGCCCAGCAGCAATAGGATTATGTAACAGGTGTCATATCAGTGCATTTCACTTTAACTGTGTGTGTGTGAATTCCTCAATGAATCATTAACAGGTCAGTGTATTGGTTGTGGTTGTGCAACATCCCCTTCGCCACTGCTATGGTTGCCACGTAGTCCCAACTTGAGCACACCTGGTAACAGTGTGTGCACCAACTCTGTGTTGTGAGCAACTGTTACTGATACCTGCATCTCTTGAACACCATGAATTCCATGGAAGAAGTCACAAAGGATGTGATGATGCATAAAGATCTGTGAGGTCCATGAGGGTTTTCTGCGGGGATCTGCTGGATTCATACGATGCGGGTAGGATGAAATAAATAAATAAGTCAGGTGTACAGTGTCTTCTTGGACATCCTGTAGGATGATGAATTAATTCTCTACTTTTGCTACTGCTTTTTATAAATTTACCTTCCAAATTCTGTAGAAAGTTCTTGAATATTTACCTGGAAATAGGCAATCCCAAAGGTTTCCTTTTCTCATATGTATAATGTGTTCCATGAAACTAAAAATAATTTTGATTTGAATTAACATTTATTAGATTGGTCATTTATTTATTCCTGTTGATGTGTTAATTTTTAATTACTTATGCCATAATTTTTATTGGTTCATTTATAAAGACGTTGACATGTATAACTTTTATATCCAGATCATTTCAATTTCTTGTTTCACTCTAATATTGCATAGGTTTGCTAATTGTGTATAGTTTTCTTTGCTACATTCATTAAGGAAGTTAGGCAGAGACTTCAGTTGTTCCACCACTGAAAATAGTGCTTGGTAACATTCCCAAGAAAGTTACAACAATTTTTTGGGCATATTTGTAATGAAAAGTTCCAACATCATCTCTCTTAGCTTCACTGTGCTTGTTGGTCTGTATGTGTCTGCATATATGAACTCAAACCCCTGTACAGATTTTTACAGAATTTTTTAGTGGGGAGTTTACTAAAATATATTAGTGTTCCAGTTTTTGTTCAAGTGGAACAGTAATTGACACATCACTGAAGACCTATATGAATATCTATGCACATCTAGCACAGTTTGGACAAGAAATTGCCGTACACAAAAGTTGTAGAGTAGAATGCAGCATGCATTGTATGTCCTGTATGTTTTTATATAAGCCACATAGTTTTTGATACAGTTAAAAAAGATGGCGTGAACGTGCCAGAATTGTTACAGTCTGTTTACATTTCCTAAAAATGTTTTTAATTTTGTAGTATTGAATGCAAAGTGTTTGGTACAATTTAATTTGATTATGTTTAACTGTTATGAGGAACTGTTGGAAAAGTGACAATTTGAGTCCAAGTCTGATGGTTGTGTACATGAAGAAACATATGGCTATTGTTACAGCCAAGCCTGTATTTATTTATATATTCATTCATTTAGTAGTCTGCCTTACGACAGGTCCAAAGCGAGCTCTCCACATAGTGCGATCCAGAGCTTCCTCTTTCAAATGAGAGTATCCTCTCCTTTCCTTAAGGTCATCCAATAGCTTCCTGTGTCTTCTTCCTTGTCTTCCTGTCACTTCTATCCCCCCTTGTATCTTTCCTTCAGTAACCTGTAGTAGAAGGCAGTTTCTACGTAAAATGTGACCAATCCAGTTTGCCTTCCGTTTACGTGTTTCATGTAGGATATTCCTCTGCTCCTTTACTCTAAGCAATACATCTTCATTTCTCACATGATCAGTCCAACTGATCTTTTCCATCCTTCTCCAGCACCACATTTCAAAACTTTCCAGGTGTTTCTGATCTACTGCCTGAAGGATCCAAGTTTCAGCACCATATAAAGCTATGCCCCAAATGTAGCTCTTCACTAGCTTCTTCCTCAATTCCAAGTCCAATGTGCTAGTAAAAAGAGTCCTCTCCTTGTTGAATGCAGCTTTAGCCATAGCAATCCTAAACTTAATTTCACAAGTACATCTTCCATCATTTGTTAAAATGCTACACAAATGTTTATTTATATATATATATATATATATATATATATATATGTGTGTGTGTGTGTGTGTGTGTGTGTGTGTGTGTGTATGTATGTATATTTTTTAAGTAAAGTGTATAAGTGTATAATGCAGGATGACATTATGAGGTCAGTTTTTCACCACCATGTAAATGGGAACTGAAAATTACTGAGACGTCGAAAGGTAAGAGGAAGAGTCAGTGGCATGACAGCAGTGCAGTTGAGGAAGATAAACTCAAGGTAATTCATTATAATATTTTGGTTTGTGGTGTTCTTATACGTATTGGCTCCATTATTGATTCAGTCATACTGGGTCCTTGGATAAAATGTAAATTGTCTGTGTACAGGCATGACATTAAGACTTCACAGATTCACAGCCTCAATACTGTGACTGTTCCAGAAAATTTGCTGTCGGGGTAAGAGCTAAGAGTAATTTTTGGGTAGGAGATGGGGTGAGTTTCAGAGCTGGGCTGCAACAAGGTTTGGAAGAAATGGTCAGCCTGTGCCAGGAATTGAACTGCACCCGTGATGTGTTAGGAAAATTATTTGTGGTGTACTGTATTAAATTTTGGAGGAACTGGATATAGAATACAAAGGTTTCAGAGGCTAGAAATATGTCTCATAGTCTTTGTTTTGTTGGGCACTTCACCACCATAGGTAGGCTCCGTTATTGGTCAGAACTGGTGTCCTTCCATTGAAGTGTTAGGCTGTCACCTGTCACACCCTGCCCACCACAACTACTGCAGTTAGTACAGAACTCATCATCTGTGTGGCGGTGGAGTAGAACATGGGTGGTTGTTTGTTGTTAATTTCAAAGTTGTGGCATGTGTTGCTGTGCAGTGTGACTGTGTTGTGTCCAGTGCAGTTTTTGTGTCTTCAGAAAATGACAGACTTTAAAGAACAGTGCATATGAATCAGGTTGTTGTTACAGATTGGCAGAATTGGTGCAGAAACCTTTCAGGTGTTAACATTTGCTTTCAAAGAGGAAGCAGTGATACAGACTGTAGTATTTGATTGTTCTGCAGAGTTCAGAAATGGAATGACATCTGTCAAGCATGCTGAATATTCAGGGTGCCTGCCTACTGGCAGTTTGTACAGAAATGTGGAACATATTTATGGGATTTGGCATGAAAGTATATGTATTACTGTCCACAAGTTGGTTAATGAGTTAGGCAACCTTTTGGTCTATGTCATCAAATTTTGACACTGAATTGAATTTGTGATAGATTGTCTCAAAGTTTCTGCCTTGTGTGCTGATTGGTGAACAGAAACAATTAGAATTGCATCAGTGCCTACCAGGACACTCAGAAGAAATGTCTGACATTCACACTTCCTTTCAGAAGTAATTACAGATGACAACATGGGATCTCCCTGCCTGAAGTAGGCAGAGAAGTTTGTTCATGTTTGAAATGCTTACTGATGTTAGTTTTGATGTGCATGGAATTGTGTGTCATGAGTTTGTTCCATAGGAACAGACTGAACCAACATTTCTTGCAGACATTTGATTGTGTCTATGGGAAGATGTGTGGTGAAAATAACCTGAAAAATGGTGCACTGGAGATTGATTCCTCCAGCACAGCATTGCCTCTGCTCACTGTGGTTCATCTTATATAATTTCTGCCCAGTAGTGCCATGACTGAAATCAAAGACACTGGACTTTTTTCCATCGTGCGTGTTGAATTATAACACTATGTTTTGAGGACAGATTGTGTCCCATCTTCAGGCTTGCTTCTTCCAAAACAGATCTCGCTACATGGTGATTATTTGCACTGTAATGCACTCTGATTAACGTCAGATGGCTACAGTAACCAGGATATCATGCGTGCCCTGTATACCTGAAATAAACAATGAAACAAGACTGAAGAACCCACAGGTATAGTCATGCTTTCCTACCAACATGCAGCCTCAAACAAGATCAGTAGGCTGCTGCCTGCTAAGTGCGACATGAAGACTCATCACCTACCAGTGAAGAAAACTACTCAAGGTAAATATGCTTGAAACCCCTTGATGTATGGTGTATACCATGTGGATGTGGGAAGGTGTATGTCAGACAAGCTGGAGTTTAGTTATGTCTCATGGACTTCAACAGAGATGGTAGATTCATGCTTAGCAGAACCAGGCAGATCTTGCTGCAACAGGTCTGGAATACATTCAGTGAGAATTGAGATCAGACACTGCAATATTTCACCCTCTTCCCATGGCTAAGAAGAACAGTTATTACCATAAACATTCCAACTACTAGGACCGCGTACACAGTGCTACTGTTTAGTGAGGTGAAATACAGTGACCAACTATGTATTATGTGTATTTGGTGTCTAGTGAAACTTGTGTAGCCATATATGTTAATGGTTTTTAAAATATATGGTATTTAGTAATTTGATGTTAATCTGGGTTATTTGCAGTGTAAATAATCATCATGTGGTGGCAGTTGTTTTGCAAGAAGCAAGCCTTAAAGTGGGGCCAAACCTGTCCCTGAAATGCTCTGTGTTTCAATATGTACAATGGAGAAGGTCCGGCAATTGAGTTCGAATGTCGTGCACCATCGTGAGATCTGTATAGAATGGCATGGCTGTTCTGCATCCTCTGTACTGTTCAGATGTGGCTCCATTCCTTTTTTAGAAACTTAAGTTGGTACTGAAGGGAAGGAGATTTGGTGACATCGTCACAGTGCAAGAACAGTCTGCTGTTGTATGCAGTCCAAACAGTGGAGAAGATGGTAGACATATTTATTAGGGACACAGCATTAGAGGAATGTCCCTTGTGCAGAAGTCAATATGGCTGCTGGTCTACTACATCAATTGAAACATCTGTTTATGATGTGATTTACATGCATTTAGAATGCAGTTGGACATGGTGACTGCACAAGGAGTGTTCTTTGATAATGTGGGAGCATCTGAAGCATCACTGCAGCTGCCAGCAACACATGAAGTTGAACCTAATCTTATGTGGATGGGCCAGCCCCATGCTAGAAACCAGAATCAGGGGACCCTGCCTCATGCGAGACAGAGGAGTTCAACGTTTGAAGTATGCTCCAGTGGAGGTTTTATTACTCCTTGTGGATGGACCTCCTGGCAGGGCCTGAGTTGTAATGGCTCACGTACAGCATAATGTACGGGTAGTACCGCTGTCCTGATAAATGAGAAGTTCCTAGATGGTATCAGACATAGTATAAATATATGTAACATTTGAGCAAGTCTATTGTGTCAGTCCACACAACATTATCACAATGGTGCTGGCAGCTGTAAATACCATGAAGGGCCATATGGAAGTAACTTGGTATATTGCAGCTGTCCTCTGAAGTCACACTCCTTATGGATGGTACTGTACAGAGGACTGATATGCAGATTGTAGCTGGATGGTATGATGAAGACTGCCCAATCTTGTAGAGGCACTTGAGTATACTGAGGACTGCCATTAGGAGTGTTGTTACATTGAGTCTTCACTGCAATATGAGGCCTCTCATCTGACTTTTGACTGAGCATTTACATCAACAGAGGGGTACTGTGCTAGATGAAGGGCTGTGGAGATAAATGGAGCTGTGCGTGTGATGGCACTTGCTGGCGTACAGTATATGTACCGACAGTGAATTGTGGTAACTGCTAGGGTATGGACATGCTGAGGTAGACTGCAGTATGAATAAGGCACTTGTTCTGGTAACGGTGATGGATAAGTTATACAAATCTACTGAAGGGATTGGTTCAGATGATAATGCCTGGTGTGAATCTTGTCCATGGCATCAGCTAGCCTGACAGATTTTCATTGGCTTTGCTCTGTCCCTTCAAGCAAATGTTGCAGTGGTAGTTCAGATAGGCTGTGACCACTTCCCTCCACGTCCATTCCAGTTCATTATGCACCAGCCAGTCAATGTTTGATGATAGATACTGATACTGACAGTTGAATGGTTACAGTCTTCTCATTTTGTGTACAATGTGCTGAGATATTGGCATACTGAGGAGTGGAAAGTTTTGACTGCAGGCAGTACACCACAGTGGTGGAGACTGAAGTGTGTGCCATGTACAAATGAATTATATATACATTGTACTGGATATATATATATATATATATATACTGTACTGGATGGTGAAGCTGTGCTGTAGGGAATTTGCTCCTTCCGCATTAACTTCTTACAGTCGTTTGTAACAAAGGCAGGTCAAAACATGGCGTGACTGAACCTGCTGCTCAAATATGTGGCAGCAGACAATGAGGCAGCCAACTTACTGCCAAAATGGGTCTGACATGTCATTTGTAGGACAAGAACCTCCACAGAATGGTCAGGCAGGCTGTAAGGCACTGGAGGAATAGAAAACAGTCAGGATATTAGACAGAAGTGTGTGTGTGTGTGTTTTTGTGAAGTTCCTTATCCTGGATCCATGCTAAGTAAAGCTGGGAAAGTACAGCAACAGAATAGGAACAAATTAAAGTCTGTGTCAGGAATATGAACAGGCCATTGTCCCTAACAAGGCACATTCACAAATTAAGATAAATTGGTGATCAGATTGTTGCAGGTGTTATCAGTAATGAAATGCCCTGCATACAGCATCATGAACTTTGTCTGACATACTGTGCAGTTTCTGCAAGTGATAACTGAAGAAGTTTGACAGAAAATTTTGCAAGAGTTGGGGCATTCTGGGTATCTGTGGAGCCTAATATTAGGTGGCAGTATGAAGTCTGGCT
>Ga0268261_10000743_pt1 | contig 21173 bp, 18 predicted proteins | sample TergutNc150P1_FD_190353 | JGI IMG/M metagenome (GOLD analysis project Ga0268261, IMG submission 190353) | Nasutitermes corniger P1 segment gut microbial community from laboratory colony in Florida, USA - Nc150 P1 (SPAdes) (version 2) | ecosystem: Host-associated > Arthropoda: Insects >...
GGGGGGGGGGGGGGGGACATTCTTTAATTCATCAGTTACGGCTTCTTGGATCTCAGTAACATCCGCAAAGTGGAGTCTTTTTAACCTCATTTTCAACTTAGGGGACAGAAAGTAGCCTGGCGTGGATAAATCCGGAGAGTACAGGGGTGATAAAGGGTTTAACATTTTTGGGGGTCAAAAATTGGCAAATACTTGCAGCTTTGTGGGCAGACGCATTATTGTGCAACAAGAAAAAATCTCGACAGCAGAACGCAACTGGACGAACCCGATTCAGGAGGCGATCCACTACCCCTTTATAAAATTCTGCATTTACTCTTTTTCCCTCTGGTACGAGTTCTTTGTGCACTACGCCTTGAGAGTCGAAAAAATTGTCAACATGGTCTTGGTGCGGGACCTTTGGAATTTCAGTTTCTTCGGCCGTGGGGATGTCTCACCAACCCATTCAGAACTCTGTCGCTTTGTTTCCGGGTCATACTTGTATGCAAGCCGGCAATATGCGAGAAAGCCCTTTGTAACCCTCAATAATTTGAATACATTTTGATGAAAGTTTACCATATCCAATCGCTCGGAGTGCCCAATTAATATTTTATTGGGCACTTGTTTTCAGTGGCCAATAAATCTGAGATGAGACGTCTGATATTCCTGTCCAGGAAACTTTCGGGTGGGATAGAGTTATTAAATTATGAGAAATTTTCAGAGGAATAAAGGATAGCCAGGTACAGTGTATGTAGTACTTACTATAGCTTCAGTCCTACTAAGTGTGTGTATCGTAACTAATAGGTGTTAATCTGTTAGATATTTTATTACTGAGTGACACGTGCGTTCTGGCAACCACTCCGCTATTCACAGTCGTACTTAACGGAAGACACTAAGAAGTCTTTGCACTACTACGGGTAGGAGAAAAAGCGTTAAAAAGCTTCTTGGTGGCGGTAGCAGGATACCGAAGGGAATTTCACTACCTTAGTAGCTGAGGAGTTATCAACAACTGGGTCGCAAGCCGGTCGCTGACTCCGCTTCTTCGGTGTCTGGGTCTCCTTGAACAAGAATTGTTTCTGTTCATGACGTAACTTAAGGTAATATAATTTAGTTTAATTGTATTCAGTATTCTATTTGTTCACGTACTGTCTCAGCAGCCTGTTTGTCAGTAACAAAGACAGGACAATTAAAAGAAGACGAGAAAAGAAAGATCAGTAATATGACAAGACAAGAGGAAACTCAGAAGAGGAAAGAAGGCCTGTTATTGATACAGTTGTTGTTGTTGTTATTATTATTGTCATCATCGTCATCATCATTGCTTTCAAAGACATGCACTGTAACTGCTGAATTTTTTTAACACTTTACTGTAAAATAAGCTCAGAATCTTCTTTATTCCGTCTTTCAATTTTCTAGACATGTTGGAGACTATTTTCTCATTTTCTTACCATTTTATTTAATTTTCTTCCATATTTCTGTCCTGAAGTTTCTAGGTTTTTCTCTTCTTGATGCGTATTCTTTTGTTTTATTAATGTTTGTTTTAAGCCACCGATAAATCGAAATAATTTCTAAGGTGATATTTAAATAATGGTATCAGTATTTTCCATAGATCGTTGGCTAAAGAAAATGCAAGTTTTTCAGACACACATATCGCTACTGATATGCAAGGAAGATAAAGAGGCAGTTCATGCTAATTTTGAAAAATTATTTATTTTCCTCTTTTTTAAGCACTGCTTAAAATTTGCGGCTTCGCAAACCTTCTCCCAATTCGGAAGCTGTAACGAAGAATTCATGTGGTCGGTCTTTCTAGAATTTGGTAAGAGGAGGAGCCAGAAGTTGCATAAGGTTTTGCACGCCTAGGTGCGGGGCATTTTGTCGTCAGTTGTACTTTTGAGCTTTTCGCCGCACTCTCCTTTTTGGGCTTTTCGTTGCAAGTTCTTTTTTGGACTGCAGGACACAGGTTTTCCTTTGTGGTTTTTTTTCACAAGTACTCTTGTGAACCCTTTGCTGCAGTGTGATTTTTGCATTTAGTTTTATTTTTGTGAATGGCTCTTCATTTCTTTCGGCTTTTGGCTTGTTAATCATTAAAAATTCAATTTTTGTCGGCGATCAGTATTTGTACGGTAAATCTTCACACTAAAAAACAGCAATTATTAATGTTATCAGAAAACACTTTACGCAGGAACACACTGTATATCTTTATCCTCTTACTTAGTAAATTATTATCTTCGTAACCAGTATGTGTTTTATTTAATACCATCCAAGTATAGCAGTCAATCTCGCCAACAATCGACCCTGAGATTACCACAACAGTCACCCTGGATCCCAGCACACCGTGTTCATGACGAGGACACGCTGAAGACTCTCAAAGGAGCAGACACTGCATTCCGGCGCACATGGACCGGAGAAGAATGTCCGGTGCAAATCTTTCCGTGGTCAAATTACACTGGGAAATGGATGAAATGATGAAACCAAAAAATTTCCTCGGAATAAGAGAGTGGGACCTTTACGTGTTGCCAACCCACGAAATCTTTGGCCTTGCAGCTACCGACTTAATGTAAGTACCAACATAAATTCATGTCTCGCCAGCAGAATTCAGAGAGAAAATATTAGTGTAAATACGTCTAATGAATTCTTCAAAATGTTATAAAAAATAGGGTATTTGGGAAGGGTTGCAGATAAATTTACTTTCATTACGAAAGTACGACATCTGAATTCAGGAAAATGTTGTTAGTAGATAGTGCAGGAGATTGTGTAATACCGTTTGATAAAATAAAACTCTAAGGCTAAAATCTATATAGCTTAAAATTTGCCTAACGTGTTTCAGAACTTTGAAATTTGGTCTTTCGCCTCAGTGCAAGAATATTGATTGAAAAACTTTGAGACGAGAGTGCTGAGGGGAATATTCAGACCTAAGATAGGGAAACTGGCAGACGTCTGGGGAAAACTGTATAACCTTAATCGTAATTTCTGCTTTTATTTATATATTATCATGGTCACAGGCTAACTTGGGGCTTTCAATGGGGGCGCAAATGCTCCTCCTTTATTTTTTATAACTAAGAATAATCTGTTTCCTACAAAGCTGAAGAGGAGCATATAAAAAGTAGAAGTATTTTCTACACGATTATTTGGGCAGTGTAAAGACAGAAAATATGGAACGCCTGCTTTCAAATGAATCTTTTCCATCATTCTGACTTGGCTCTTTTGTAAATTAAAGTTCCTAATACCCATGGTCTTATTTGCACTCCCCTCCCCCCAAATTTTATTAATCAAATTATGCCTATGATCATACCGATCATATAGAGGAGGGTAAGATAAGAAAAAGTACGTCTACATGTCGGAGAACGTATTAAATTTTGATTCTAAATTCTGAAAGGAGGACACCACCTAGAAAATTTAGGCTTGTAGAAATTCTTTCCTATGCACTTCGCGAAGGCGTATGGGTAAGCGAATTTATTGCTTAACCCATTCTTAAACTCGGCACTAGGTGGAGTAAGTGGTTAGTTTCACTTTCCGGCCATCTTGCACCTGTAGAAAGAAACCCTGGTACTCACTGAATAAGGTACATGTGGAACCCATACATGGCCTGGACGCGTTGGACAACAGATAAATTTCTTGTCATTGCCGGGTATCAAACCATGAAGCCTTGGACCTCCAGCCCATAGCCTCGCCAATGTACTCTCCGGTCTTTTCTTATAACATTAAAATGTTTTCTTAAATAAATAAATAAAGTGGGATGATGTGAACTGGCTTCGTCCGGTTCAGGGCACGTTTAGAGGCTGGCTGTTTTGATTACGGTATGGAAACAAAGTTCTACAAAATTCGAAGTTTTATTGAACAGCTGAGTGACTTCATCCTCAAGAGCTAATTTTGGAGACAGATGTTTAGCTAGTTCAATCTAAACCGGTCATGCAGTTTGGGCACTATTCTTTGCTGGCAGACTGGCGAAATAGTTTTGGAGAAATTCTCCTTAGCTGATACGGCAATTAAATAGACCAAGTCTACGGGTAGTGCAAGCCATTACAGGAAGCTGACTCTGACCTTCACGGTACGGAGCCAGATGCCTCAGGAAACATCATAAACATCTCTCAGCGACAGAGTCCGGGAAAACCCGGCTGCTGGTTTTATTTCACTTTAGTTTTGCCCCGTGGTTCAACATGCACTTCTCTGGAGGATTTACTGAGAAGAGCATGTGCACTTGCGTTACTGTGTCTGTAGAGAGGATATAAATTCGCACATGGTATAGTGGGCGGCAAGTTTACAATCGACACACGGTTAATACTGAAATCTGAATATCACTCTTACCAACTCATTACCAGCTACTCTTATACTGGAAACACGGTACCTGAAGGGAACTTCGGCCGCTCATTTAAAATAAGTACATAACCCGCTCTCGTAGAAACCCGTATCTGCCTGTCAAAATTTATCTTCCACTCTTAGGCCGTAGTGAATGATACAGCATGTAGTCACGGACACAGCTTTGCTTTGTTTACACACTATGTGAGTATTCGTGATCCATCTTATTCAAGGAAATAATGTAATTGTTTAAAGCTGACGGTGGATTAGCTTTTCAAAGAAATGTCCGGCTTCTTATGAAAACAAATGGCTCATTATATTATTTAGAAATACCGCCAAGGACCCCAACATTAACAAACTGAATTCATACCACATCTTAAGAATATTTAAGACAATTTTTGTTCTACTCTTAGAACGCCCTAGTAATGACTTCCCTTTCGTATGTTACAATTTTAACTCTTTTATTGCACATCTATGACATAAATTGCCATTGTTGTATTTTTTTTTGTTTAATACCTCCTTGAGGATGGCCAGAAGAGGCCGAAATATGTAGAAGGATTACCATACTTTTGTATCTCATTTTATCTACTTACAGTGCAGTTACTTCAATATGTACGGTTAAGTTTCTTAGCTGAAAAATGCATTTGTAGGACAGAATTACATAAATACTATTCATTGCTAGGAATTCGTATTTATAAAACACTGTCCAAATAAAGCAAACACAGACTGGAAGAACTAATGAAGAAAGAAATGGCGTCTTTGGGAAAAATTTAACAAGTAAACACAGAGCCTGCTCCTGTTGCTGTCACCTTCATCATACTGCAGATGCCTGCAGTTCAGTATTCTTACCACAAAAGCCCCTTCTGGTCCCTGTATTGTTGCAAGGTTTATTTCAAACCCATTTTGCTTCCAAAATCTTCGACTCCAAGGTGGCCTCTTGAGTTTTTTTTTTTAAATGTTATTTATATTTTGTGCTTCCTTGAGGTGTTTCATATTTTTGGGTTTGTTTTCCACCGTTCAGACTGAGTCTGCGTTTCACCCAGCCACTGAAACATGGGGTTCCGTTCAAGAGCGTAGGCAGATTTTTAGAAATTTCATGCCCATTACTGTTATGCAAAGTGACTAGATTTTGTAATGTTCAATCTTGGACAGACAGTCATAGTTGTAATTTAAATGGAATCGTCAATTAATCATTAGATTAAAATTGGAGGACCTGCAGGAAATTTAGTTTTGTTTTCGTATATATTTTTCTCTCCATTTAATAAATTATTAATTATTCAAATGTTAATGTGGTGAAGGTGCACCACGTTGCACCACACTGTCGACACCGCTGGTTCCGATGGATTTTTGTCGTGTGTAACAAAGTGTATCCTAGAGGCCGACCACTTCTTCTATTTAATGCCGAAGTCAAGTAAGAGTGAAGTTTTAAGGCTTAAGAGAATTTTAAGTAGACGGATTTATATTAATGTCTTATCAGTGTTAGATGATGATTGCGAGGGGTTTGGCGACTTCCACTCTGCAAACAGAATTTCTGTCCTCTGTTGAGGATTTCTACATGTTTATAATAAGTTCAATAGTTGCTTTAATTGTGAGGTTTTGATTAAATAACAGTGACCTTTACATAAAATACAAATACTTTTTATTTTACGCATTTGTGTAATAAAAAACATTCTAAGCAAATATTTAGAAAATATTTTGAAGTTAGAATGCGAGATGAAAAGTCTTTTTTTAATAGAAACATTTTTATTCCGTAGATTCATTCGATTTCTATTAAATTATTCATTACCCATAAACGTGACCCATGGTGCAGGTCAAGGCCTACAGCGTCGACTATGAGAACCATTTTAAAAACCAGTTCAGAAGAACGTAAAAAGAGTGATCTTCCATTTCAAGGTCCTATCCCATTATTTACCTGGAGAGGCGAAGAAAGTCAAAGTAACCACAGGCTAGTCTGCCTGCAAGATGAAGGTCAACCTGGGAACTATTAAATATAGAGAAAGACATGTATTCCCACCACTAGATTATATCTTGAAGCAGCTGCTTGTAGTCAACAAAATTAAAATTTTCTTTAAAAAGTTCTTAATTATTACAGAATTAAGTGATTATTCAACAAATGCGGTCACACTATGTTCTTAAGTTGGCATTTTTATGTACATAATGGAGACCTGTTAGGTTCTAATTTAATTTGTGTAATTAAATTATTACGCTATTCTTCGCCGTTATTATAGGAGTCTGATGGGAAAAACCGGCTGACGCAGAGGCGCTGAGTCAGTGAGTTCAATTTGGACTCTGCAAGGCCACTAATTATACATGTCTATATAAAGAGTGAAATTATTAGATTTACAGTATTTTTTCTAGGCACACTGCATAAGCAATGAGCGTTTAAAATCTACTCATGAAAGCGTTCTCAGAGGAGGACCTGGAACTGTCTCTTTCAGTCCGTCTTTATTTTTCTCGGCATTTTTCAGATCCTTTTTTATTTTTTTCCCTACTTTTCCGTCTGTATGTATCTCATCTTCTAACTACTTTTTTCTTTCATCACACTGTATATTTCTTACTCTTTACACCCCATTTCACCATTCACTTCTAAATATATTTTCCGACAAGTGAGGCTGCTATTTGATCACAGTCACCTTTGCAGAACTAGGGGCTCCCAATTTTATTTTTTCCCACACCTTATACTTACTTACTCCATGGAGCAGAGTCCTTCTAGAGAAGTAAATCGTTTCGCAGGTAGTCAAGAAATTCCCCACAGTTTATGGAACCATAAGATACATTACAACATTCACAACTGATTCCCACCTGTTCCTATCTTGAGCCAGATAAATCCAGTCCATGCCCCATATCCAACTTTCTGATCCATTTTATATTATCCTTCATTTACGTCTGGGTCTTCCAAGTGGTCTCTTCCCTCAGGTTTCCCCACCAAAACCCTACATACACATCTCCTACCCCATACGTGCTAAATGCCCCACCCATCTAATTCTTCTCCATTTGATCAGCCAAACAATATTGGGTGAGGAGTACATATCATTAAGCCCTTCATTATGAAGTTTTCTCCACTCCCCTGTTACCTCGTCCCTCTTAGGCCCAAATACTCTCCTCAACACCCCATTCTCAGACACCCTCAGCCTATGTTCCTCCCTCAGTGTGAGCTACCAAGTTTCACACCTGTAGAAAACAACATGCAAAATTATAATTCTGTGTATTTTAATTTTATATATTTGGATAGCAAACTGGAAAACGAAAGATTCTTTACCGAAAGATAGCAAGAATTCTCTGACTTCAATCTGCTCTTAATTTCTTCCTGAATAGAATTTTGATGTGTTAAGGTTTTCCCAAACATTTAATCTCTTCCACCCTTTCAAAGAAACTACTATCGGTTTTTATATCGTGACCTGGTCCTGCATTCTAATCTCGAGACATCACCATGTACTTAGATTTGTTAGCATTTACTTCTAGTTCAGTCTCCTTACTAGCAACTACTAAAGATTCTTTGTTTCCTTTACAGTATGTACACTTCCGCCCAATATATTAACATCATCAGCATAAAACAAAAGCTGATATGTACCATATAATTTCAAGCCATCCTGGTTTACCTGAAACCTCCTAATGGCGTAATCTAAAGCAACGTTGAAAAACAATGGCGATAAATCATCTCTCTGTTTCAAACCATTCCTATTAAGAAATATGTCAGACAAATCTTAGCCTACCCGGACTCTGCTATAGGTTTCATTCCGACACATTTTTATTAGCCTTACCAGTTTCGTGGGGATACCAGACTTAATGAGAATATTATACAAGATCTCCCTTCTAACTGAATCATAAGCTTTCACGAAGTGAGTAAATAGCCGATGAACTGCTTCATTGTATTCCCATTTTTTCTCAAGTATTTGACGGGTGCAGAATATATGACAAATAGTTGACCTGAAGCTTCGAAATCCGTGGTAGTGTGCAACCAAATCACCCTTTTCAACCTTTATTATACATTATTTCTAGGTTGGTAACCCTTCTTAAAATCATTGATGCCCCTACACAAGTCTCTCATATTTTTTTTCTTATTGTTAATTTCAAGTTTATCAATTTTAGCTTTTAGATATTCCTTCTTTTTATTCCTGAAATGTCTACTAGCTTTACGTCTTACATTGTTTAGATTATCAGCATTCTTTTGGTTTGGATTCTGTAACTACTGCATTTTAGCATGATTCCTTTGTTCTAAGAAACCTAAACATTTTTAATCAGACCATGGTTTATGATGCTTCAATTTGTACAGACCTAGACTCTCTTTAGCTGTGGTTGTAATATTGTCTTTAATGTTTTCCCAGTCCCTATTCATGTCTTCGCCATCACTTAAGTTCTCCATAGCTGCAAGCCTGTTTTGGGTCTTTATCTGATACTGTTTCCTAGCTTTCAGCACCACCCTTTATTACTTCTCTCTGTATTCGCTGCAAACTCATATTTTTCTTTGTTAAACTTTTGTCTTACTTTATGTCTATCCCTCTACTAGACACATTCCTGCTTTTGTTTTTCCGCTTGGTATTTATCCCTCTTTATTACTATTGGCTTACTTGCTTAATGCCTACTTCCCGATTATCTTTTTCGTGTACATTTGTTTTCAAGCGGCTGGCTCTTTTACCAGAAAAACGAAAACAGCAATTTCCAACGAAAATTTGGTAGGTACCTGAGTACCGAAATTCTATTTGGTAATACCTGAGACTCAGCGCTCGGAGCTAACTTCCAATTACAATACCACAAAATGCAGAAGAAATTTCTACAAGGAAAAAGAGAATGTGTTCAAATTATTCAGCTTTTTTTCTTTCAACTCCCGAAAGAAAAATTTCTATAGCATTTATGAATATAGATAAAGGAAGATGCCCGATAAAGGCTTCGTATTCGAGATCACCGGATTTGACGATTCATTAATTTTTCTAATGAGGTTTATGTTACAAGTGCCTTGTATACCCACGGCGGGCAGCCAGCAAGAAGCTTTTTGCTGCTGTTTTGAAGCTCAAGTTACGAGACGCCGTGACAAGGAGAGCTGTAAGAAAACCACGGTATCGTGAAGATTCTCTGACTGGACAACTTGAATCAGCATTGATTTCAGGGATTTTTAAGCGCCTTTGCAATACAATTGCAAAAGGCGACTATTAGATTTGTCTGTCTGCCTTTCAGATTGGTGCAACTCGACTTCCACCAGAGAGATTTACGTTAAAATTGATATTATATTCCCGTATTAAAAGGTGTCGACTTATTCAAATTTTCGTTGAAGGGAGAAAAATATAAGAGATAATCTACAAGAAGACCCACGTATACGTTTTTTATACATGTTTGCTATCATTACCACAGTTATTAATCACTTTTCGGCTGAAGACAAAGGCATATCAGTAACCCCTAGTACAAAGATGCAGATGTTGGAGGATATGTACGAAACTGTATGTGGATTAAAGATTGCTTGTGGATTTGAGGTGTGGGGAATGAATGAGGCATGGAAAGAACTGGATAAGCTTCACTGTAGATTTTGCAAGAAGTCAAGGGGCATAGCGAAACGTGCAGCCAGTGGGTATTCTGCTATGCAACGTGGGAGAGAGGGTGGGAGTGGAAAGTGCATAGGACACATTTTAAATAATGGTATCGGATTATGTGTTTGGATATGGAAGATCCGGTGAAACAACGTTGCTATTGGCAGAAGAGTAGTTTGATTGTGAGAAGGAGTTGAAAGAGGGACTGAATAATCTAGGATTAGCATTTGTCTGGAGGAAGCAACAAGAGTGTAACTTGAGAGAAACGACAAAGATAGTGGAAGATAGGTTTAAGGATACTGAAAGGCAAAATATTTAAGAATTATACAAGAGAAAATCATATCAACACTATATAGAGAAATTAGGTTCGGATAGGGTAAAATTTACATATAGAATGTTCGAAGAAAGAAAGAAGTGGGATAGCGTGATTGCTTGCAGGGGCGTGGGGGGTGAAAGCAATGGGAAGAAACACAGATAAAGGAAAACGTTCTTTATCTTTAGGTGAAGAGGATATTAAACACATATTACTGGATTGTGTAGGAACTATAAATTAAAAAAAGAAAAATTTAAATAAAAAATTGATAAATATGAATTAATAGCCTAGAGGATAATACTAGGACACACAAACAAACATAGTATAAGAAATTTAGTCAAATATTTAGACGTCAGGTATAAATTATTTAAAAAATAAAACAAGTGTTAATATTTGTCATATGTATCAAATGGCAATGGGCCACCGCCGTGACTATCCGTTTTTAATCGGTAGGTAGCGTCAAGCATCATCATCATCATTGTCGTCGTCGTCATTATCAAAATAATCGTTATGCAGGGAATTTACAATTTTATACCCAAAATATACCATTCTTCTAGGGTATATAGTTTTGCAGCTATTGTGTAGATACTATTTGTGGTACGTGTAATGTTATTTTCCGTGTTTAATGTTTCATACGTTTACATTAGTACCTTCTGTAATATGGGTGCAGTGCTTAAAATGGCTGTTTTCTGTAGTTTCTTCATTTCGTGCTTTCCTATTATGTTACTCAGGTATTTTCTGAACGAATTTGAGATTGGTTCAGTCGCCCTTACTACTACAGATATCAATTTATTATAACGTAGTATTATTTTTATCAATCAGTTTTCCTTGTTTGCTACAGTTGCTCAAAAATTGTATGCCACTGAAGACATATGTACATTTATGAGACTTTAATTATTAACTTACTTGCATACCAAATTTAGTTTTTCGTAGTTTTATTGTGGTTACCTTTTAAACAATGGTTTTTATTGTTGCTAAAGTTACCACTGACTTCATAGTTACATTAATTGCTAAGGTTGCCGCTCTTCCTAAATTGCTATGGTTACGTGAAGGCGTTGAATTGTTTTAGTTCTGCGAACGTATTCTGACTTAACTTTTATTCTATATATCCCCTTGTGATTATATAAAAACTAGATTAAAATAAACCGTTATTTACAACGAAATATTTTATTCATAGTACTTAGCATTCATTGCAAAATGTTTCGGCCGAGTTGATCATCTTCAGGTAATACAAAAAAAGCAAAGTAATTCCCACTGGCCGCGCGGTCTAAGGCGTAGGTCTGCGGCCGCTCGCCTGCTGAGATTGTGTGTTTGAATCCCAGCGGGGGCACGGATGTTTGTCTCTTGTGAGTGTTGTGTGTTGTCAGGTAGAGGTCTCTGCGACGAGTTGATCGCTCGTCCAGAGGAGTCCCACCGACTGTGGTGCGTCGTTGTTTGTGATCTAGACACCTCGTGAATGAGGAGTCCATGACCCGCGTTGGGTCGCAGCGCCACAAAAAAAAAAAAAAAAAAAAAAAAAAAAAAAAAAAAAAAAAAAAGAAGTTAATTTCAAAATTAAATAGTGTTCAAGCAAATGCAATCTCAGAAGGGTTCAAGTTCTAACATAAAACTGAAGGTGTACATATTGTAGTTAACCTATAAGTATGTAAGAATATTACCTTAAAATTTCTATCTTTTACTTATTTAAGGCTATTTTGTGTGCAGTGTTTAATTATGGAATATAAATTTATTTTAGAAGTTTTTGTAGGGTACTTTTATGTTTATGAGTTTCTGTTTTTTGGGTGTAGGCTAACTGAAAAGAATAGCTGTAGAACGAAGTTGTAATCTGTCGGTTATGAACTTCCTTTAATGGCGAATAGCTTGGATTAATTCTTGGATTTATATTAGTGACTTGACTGTGATATGGATTTGAAAACTTTAAAATGCATTTTAGTTGAGGCGGTGTAAGTAGTATATAGGTGGAAGGTTATTTTTGTGATATTCAGAAACTGAAGGGTTTCTGAGTACTGAAAGAGGGTGACTGTTAAAAACCCCGACACCTTCTTTTAGTAAAAGCCCCGGTGCCCATTAAATAGCAGGTTGTGTGGGGCCCAGATTTGGTCTTGTCATTCTGGAGAAAAGTTTTTCCCCTTCCAGAAATCGAAACACGATTCTCCGTGTATAGAGTTCGTAAACAAAATTACTATACAAACTGAGAAATCCCAGCTCCCCTTTCAGTTACTTCTTGTATTTTAATTTGAACCTCCCGTCTGCAATTACACCACCCACCAGACACCTAACAAATTCCCCACATTTAACGGAACGTGGGGGTTCATTACCGTATTAACCATGGCTTGCCACTTGTAGATAATCTACGCCAGGTGAATCCATTCCTCATCCTCCCTTCCTAATTTCTGAGATCTATTGCAATATTTTCCTTTCATCTACTCTCCGAGCGTACTTGCAGCCTCTTCCATAAAGATTTCCCTAGAAAAAACCCTGCAGGCATTTGTGTAATCCTCCATACGTGCCATATCTCCTGTCCACCTTGTCATACTTGATTTATCCCCCACATAATATGTAATGAAGTGTAAATTAATGGACCTTCTCTTTAAGCAGTTTTTTCCAACATACTCTTACGGTTCCCTCTTAGCTCCGAATACATTCCTCAGCACCCTGTTCTTGTATATCCTCAACCTATGTAAGAGACCAAGTTTCACGACCATAAGAAACGGCAAGCAAAATTATGGTTCTGTATGTTTTAATGTTTATGATTAAGTAGCAAAGGGAACGACAAAGAATTTTGGGCTGAATGATAGCAGGCATTCTTCGAAGTTAATCCTTTCTTCATTTCTTCTACATCCAATTTTAATTTAGCAAAATCATTTCTGAATATTCTAAATTTGTCACATTTTCAAAGGATGCTATCTAAAATTATTTTGTCATTTTGTCCTGTATTCTGTTTACCAGACATGTACATATGCTTAGCTTTGACAAAATTTACTATTAGACCAACCTCGAGTAATAATGCTCCTGTATTTTTTCTTTGTAGTGTATATGCATTTGTCCAATAAATTAACATCTGCGTAGAATAGAATCTTTTGTGTCCAATTCGGTTTTAATCCTTTCTGGTTTGCTTGGACTTTGAACAGCAGTACAAAGGTAAGTTGAAAACAGTAATAACAAAGCATCTCCTTATTCCGGAAGATTCTTAACAGGATATGTATTAGACAAATGATTCCTATTCGGGTTTTGCTATGGCTTCCATTTAAATGTATTGTAATTGGCCTAACTAATGGCACGGTAATACGAAACTCAGTACAAATGGAATACACTCCTCTCTCATAACTAAATTCCAGAATTTATTAAAGTTTATAAAGTGCAGAAACACTACCATATTTTATTCCAGACTTTTCTCAAGTACTTGACGAAATCATAATATGTTTTCCATAATTGATTTGTAATGTTGGCAAATAATTTCTTTTACATATGGAGTTTATGTTGATAGAAAAATGCTGGATACAATTTTATATGTAGTTTGTAACAATAATATTCCTCGAAAATTTACACAGCCTCTTTTTCACCCTTCATACAAACAGAAAAAAAGACTAATTCCCTCCAATATTAAGGTCATTTTTCCTTCTACCAAGTATAATTAAAATTTTATGCATCCCAGAAACTATTCTTTTGTTTCCTGCTTGAATAATATTTGCTGAAATTCCATAAAAAAACTAGCGGTTGATCCTTTTCTACATTTTCAATAACCGTCTGAATCGCAGAGGCATTTCCAGTCGCTCAGAGATATGTGTCTGTCTCAGTCTGTTTTACATCACTGCCATATATATTCAGTAATTTACAGATGTGTTTCTTCCACTTTTTGAAACAAGTAACACCATTAAATAAAATGTCAGTAAATCAGGTAGACAAGAAATATTTCACTAACCACAGAGACTTCTTTAGCCACATCACCAGATTACGAAAATTAAACCAAAATCATATTTCGAGCAGCATTTAAGAGGCTAAAACGTAGCCCTTGTAGCCATATGCCTTTAGAGCGGCCAGTTGAGATTGGTATAAAGAATTACAGGCAATGTTACAATATAAATTCGGGAAACCCGGTGCTAGTCAAGACTAACTACGCTTAAGCTACGTTCTTTTATCAACGGTTCACGGACCTGCGTCACTAGGCCACTGCTTCTAATAAAACTACATGATAGTGCGAACTTCTTTTGGTTTTCATTATCGCCCCATGAAATCAAACAGAATGAGCAGAACTGTCCCTTATTTCATGTGGGTGGTCAGGTCATGCTCAGGGCACTTTAAAACCTGAGCCAATTTGGAATGGAGGTGAGCCTAACAGGTTTTCGGGAAATTTAATGAGGAAAAAAAATGTAGAGGGTTTCATTAATGACAAACAAGATATTAAACTACAGTAAGCGAAGACATTACAGAGATTAATTATATATCTTGAAGGCTAGACAGTAACCAGAAATTCGACATCGATAGTATTCCTGTAAATCTAATAATCAGATATGAAATAATTTCCAAGAATCCACGTACGCTGCTGTTGCATTCAGGAGCCCCGGTCTTACTATAATGGCTATTCTGTCCATCGTATATAAATGAGTGTACGTACTGCCGTCAGCTCACTGCTGCACAGGTAGCCATGGCAACACTCCGGCTGTGGTTCTGCCTTCTTCCACTTCTATCATGTTCGGCGCTGGAGGAAGCCGCCATAAATTTCGCACCATACACAGGTAAGGTCAGTTTTCAAATATTTTAATTAAAAGTGAATTGAAATGAGAGGAAACGTTATTCGATATACCAGCATTTTAACATGCTACTTTCTTAAATCTTGCGTCCTATACAGATATTTTTTTCTGATTCCCTTTCCTCGGCGGTAAAAATAAGCTACTTTTTTAGATTAATATCTTCTTCTTTAGAAAATCATTTTGTTTGAAATTTAACATTACTCCGCACAAGGTCACATCGTAGTAGAGTATGATCATAATATTCACTGCCGCAAATTTTCGTATACCACAATATTTTGTTTTGTGTTCTCATATAAGTTCTAGATTTTTTTTAAGTTGAAGTATCAGAAATCAGTTCTGCGTTAATATTAAGAAAGAAGATAATCTTCCATCTCATTTGCCCTGGTAGAAATAGGTATAAACATAATAAAAACTTTGGGATATGGTGTTTCTGAAATAAATAAATAGATTTTAGCGCTTAAATGCCACTTCCGATTTGGAATGCTGAAAACAAGATGAAGAATAGGAACGAGAGTGAGAGAGCAAAGTGCGATGTTGGAGTTGAGGTTAGGGATGTACTGAAGCAAGCAAAAAGTCTTTAATCACATGTCTATTTCTTATTAAACACGTAGATCTGAAGTGTTACAGCTACACGCAGAAACTGTGCAGACGTCAATAAGATATATCTTCAAAAAAAATGTAAATACATTACACCATTGAGTAGAGTCCTTGAGAATTTAACCGGTTCTCAGGTAGTCAAGAAACTCCCCACACTTTATGGAACCAAAAGGTTCTTTACCGCATTCGCAAGTGTCGGCCATCTGTCCCAATCCCGAGCCACATCGATCAATTCCATGCCCCCAAATCACATTTCCTGAAGATCCACCTTACTATTATCCTCCCATCTAGTCCTGGGTCTCCCAAGTGGTCTCCTTCCCTCAGGTTTCCCCACCAAAACCCTGTATACGCCTCTTCTCTTCCCCATACGTGCTTCATGTCCCACCCATCACATTCTTCTCGATTTGATCACATGAAAAATACTGGGTGAGCACAGATCATGAAGCTCTGAATAATGTTTTTTTCCACTCTCCTGTTACCTGGTCTCTCTTAGGCCCAACACCGTATTCTCAAACACCCTCAGTCCATGTTCCTTCCTCAATGTGAGTGATCATGTTTCACACCCGTACAAAACAACAGGCACAAATATTTATTTATTTATTTATAATTTTATATTTTGTGATAGCAAACTGGAAAACGAAAGATTCTTTACCGAAAGATAGCAAGAATTCTCTGACTTCAATCTGCTCTTAATTTCTTCCTGAATAGAATTTTGATGTGTTAAGGTTTTCCCAAATATTTAATCTCTTCCACCTTTTCAAAGAAACTACTATCAGTTTTTATATCGTGACCTGGTCCTGCATTCTGATCTCGAGACATCACCATATACTTAGATTTATTAGCATTTACTTCTAGTTCAGTCTCCTTACTAGCAACTACTAAAGATTCTTTGTTTCCTTTACAGTATGTACACTTCCGCCCAATATATTAACATCATCAGCATAAAACAAAAGCTGATATGTACCATATAATTTCAAGCCATCCTGGTTTACCTGAAACCTCCTAATGGCGTAATCTAAAGCAACGTTGAAAAACAATGGCGATAAATCATCTCTCTGTTTCAAACCACTCCTATTAAGAAATATGTCAGACAAATCTTAGCCTACCCGGACTCTGCTATAGGTTTCCCTCCGACACATTTTTATTAGCCTTAACAGTTTCATGGGGATACCAGACTTAATGAGAATATTATACAAGATCTCCCTTCTAACTGAATCATAAGCTTTCACGAAGTGAGTAAATAGCTGATGCACTGCTTCATTGTATTCCCATTTTTTTTTTCAAGTATTTGACGAGTGCAGAATATATGATCAATAGTTGACCTGAAGCTTCGAAATCCACACTGATGATCCCGAACAATTTCCTCTGCATATGGAGTTAACCTTGACAACAGGAGGTAGGATAAAATTTTGTACGTAATTGGCAAAATGGATAAGCCTGTATAATTACCATACTCTGTTTAACACCTTTCTTTTAGATAGGCACAAAATTGACTCTGCCACTTCTCAGGAAATTCCCCCTTATTCCAAACAGAATTAATAATTTTATGAATCTCACAGCTAATTATTCTACCCTCCTGATTTAATAAATTCTTCTGGGATTTAATCAGTACATGGTTATTTGTGTTCTTTTAGCTGTCAATAGTTTTCTCAAACTCAAAGGCACTCAGCTCAGGCACTAGTGGCTCTGTTGTATGTTTTCCTGTCTGCCTAACATCACCAACCCCATGTATATTAAAAAGCTGAGAGACATCGTTCCTCCACCTATCCACAATACTGTGGGAGTGTGCAACCAAATCACTTTTCATCCTTTATTATAATATTTCTAGGTTGGTAACCCTTCTTAAAATTATTGATGCCCCTACAGAAGTCTCTCATATTTTTTATCTTACTGTTAGTTTCAAGTTTATCAATTTTAGCTTTTGGATATTCCTGCTTTTTATTCCTGAAATGTCTACTAGCTCCACGTCTTACATTGTTTAGATTGTCAGCATTCTTTTGGTTTGGATTCTGTAACTACTGCATTTTAGCATGATTCTTTGTTCTAAAAAATCCAAACATTTTTAATCAAACCATGGTTTATGATGCTTCAATTCGTACAGACCTAGACTCTCTTTAGCTGAGGTTTTGATATTGTCTTTAACGCTCTCCCAATCACTATTTATGTCCTCACTGTCACTTACGTTCTCCCAAGCTGCAGACCTCTTGGTGATCTTAATATGATACTGTTTCCTAACCTTCATTTCATTTAGCTTCCTGAGATTAAATTTTTCCACATCAAACTTGTGTGATTCTTGTTTACCTACTGCCTAACTTTCCCTAACTTTTTCAACCACCAGTCAGTGACCAGTATCACAGTCAGCTTTCCTAACAGACCGTACAACGATAATATTTGTATGCCATATCCTATTTGTCAATATGCGATAAATCTGGTTGTGAGTCTTCCTCTCAAGATAGGCCCTGATGTACTTGTGAATGTTTCGGTACGGGAACATCTTGTTCTTAACTACCAGATTGTTTGATGTTTCAAAATTTGCTACTCTAACATGATTATCCTTAATATAATTACATTTCACATTTATTTAACTTTAGCGGAATGTAGGGTATAATCAAGTACATACAAATCCTTTGTTATAAGCCAAATTTCAAATACCTTAAAAAGAGTACTTAAGTCAAAATTGCATTCCTAAAGTCGTATGAGGTTGGCGGCCGTTAGTACGAAAGAAAAGCTGAGAAATAAATAAAAAGTTCTTTTTGGAAAGCTAGAGTAAAGGGAATGTTTGGGAGACAGATGTAGATTAAAGTACAGAATTAAAATTAGTTTTATGTAAGTCGCGTAGTAGGATGTGAATTGGATTATACTGTCTCAGGTTAGGATAAACCGGCAGGATCTTGTGAATTTTATGGAAAACAAAGATCCTGCTTTTGGACTTTCATTTTCTGTATTTAAATAACACTGCACACATATGATGAAATTTCCCAGGACCTAGGCTTCTTCTTCCTCCTCTTATTCAGTTCTCACCAATTAAGCTCTTCGACCTGTTCTCATTCGTAGTAGATCATGAAAATGTAATTCTTTTAGGCATTTACTAGGAATTCTTGCGCGAAGGATCGGCCCAGAAAAAGACTTCTGATTATAACGGACAAAACAGATAGAACCTGATTCCTGAGCTCCTTAAGAGTGCACAAGATGTAGCGAGCGCGGATTGGCTCACGTCGGAACGTCCAGGCAACCTTAGACCTGTTCAAAAGACAGTTACGGTGTTGGCAGTTATAACCGCCCTACCACTTGTTGTTGTTCTCTTCTTCCTCTTTCTCCTATAAGTATACCGATTACGTCCCGTTCACCTGGCTTACCTCATGTGACGGTGTGGTTGTTGTGAGAATTCAGACACATAGCACTAGCTATAGTCGGTAGACTCATGACCTCCACTCGAGGGAATCTACGGGTGGCCTGTTCAGGGGCATTTGTGTCCAGTCCTATGATTTTTAATAAATACTTGGAAGAATAAAGTTTACAGTTATTAAATGACAAAAGAAACGTAATTCATTACACTTGGTGATGTATTATAATTCCTTAATTTTACTGATTACTTCGCAGCACTGATACACACCTTATCAATGGACAAAACGCCTCCGAGTTTAATTAGGTTCAATCGACACTTGTAAAAAATTTCTTTATGAAGGTGTTAAATACCGAGATCAAAGTAACATTTGGTTTGTAAGAAATTCTTTCGATATTAATTTTACTTTCTTTTTTGGTCTAAGAGGAAGTAAGCAGCAGGATAGTTGAGAAAAATGCATAGTGTTTAGCTTCATTATTTCCACTCGTAGCCCCGTATAATTACGGTGTTCAAATCATTGGTAACAAGATGGGTTAAATATGTGGTAGGCATGGAAGGAAGAGAAATATTTAGAGTTTTTGTCGGAAACCCCGAAGGAAATAAGCCGATTGGAAGAAGTTGGTAACTCTCACGCTGGACTCTACTTAAGATTAGTTTACCATATTACTCTACCATTTGTTTCAAATGGGATTCGCACAATGAAGACGATAAGATAACAACATATTTACGACTGGCCGATACGGTATGATGACGACACAGCATGCTGTGTCCTCTATCAGTCTTCAACGTATCTCCACAGAGTCATGATCTCTACTGCAGAAGGCGAAAGTATAACGGACTTTACATTGTTGAGACAGGTTATGCAAGCATCATTGATAAAAAAAATGTATATATTAAACTTGTGGTGCTTACTGGGGAACATTCTATTTCTCGTGGCTCTAAATTTCCTGGTTATTCAAGAGAGGGCAGAAGAGGTCTAGTTTGCACAAATATCGGGGAAGGATTAAATGCCTGAGGAAAATTCACTTTTCATATTTCCATGTATTCGTAATTCAGACATCAACGAAAAAAATACACTTCTTCTTATAGACCATTAGGGATTTTCCCTAGATACATTGTACTTTGCTGCTGATTTATTAAGTGTAATAAAGGTAATTTATTCCTGAAAATACTCCATTAGTTTTAAAAATGTAATGTGGGGTTAATTTTATGGGTACTCAAATATTGTTTTTGTTAAAACTTAGTTTCACACTGAAGCATTTCTTATCGTCTAAGAGGATCTTCTCCATTGTGCGAGGTCCTTATCGTGTCGTGCGTGTCGTATCTTTATCGAATTGCAATCGTATCACAAGTAGCGTACTGTGTGAGAGCTGCCTTAGGCAAAGATAAGAGAATATTACTAAAAAGAATCTTACAGAAATAAGAAGGGGGCAGTGTCGACTGGATTCATTTGCTTCAGGGTAGGAACCAATGGCGAAATGTTGTGAAAACTGTAATGAACATATTAGCTTCTCATGGATTCTGCTCATTGTGACAGTTTATTATTATTATTATTATTATTATTATTATTATTATTATTATTATCATCATCATCATCATCATCATTCTTATGTTTATTATTATTATATTTATTGTACGGCATCAAAATCGTTTGCATTACACTTTAATCAAAATAGTGAACGTTTGCAGTGTGAAAGGAAGAGAACCTTGATAACGAGTCGTAATAGAGGTCTGCTTCAAGCCCGTGAGTGGGGTAACAGAAATAGCCTTGGAAGCCTGCATCGTCTGCTTCTGTTGGAGGAAAAAACAATTGTATGTGTTCTGGTTTAGACAGGAAATTTTTTAAATCAGACCTCGTCAATTTATCATCATTGATGCAGTACTGTTTCCATCTCTAATGCGGGAACGGTAGTATGGATAGTGATGAGGGACTTGCTGATTGGTTGATTGTTTCTGTTGCTTGTCACACTGGTTTATATTGTTTCGTCTCTTCCCAGTCCACGCCCTGCTGAAATTCAGAGGCCAGTCATGAACTGCACATTTCTCTCAGTCCCGACTTCACCAAACATAACAAACTGTATTTGCTTGGTTTCACCATCAGATACAAAACTGGCACTGTCAAGCACTGCATAAATTTTACTAATCCCCCTTAACCCTTTAAAGCCCGAATTAAATCCCATCTGCTATTTGCTGGCATTATTAGCTCACCATTTTCTCCACGTTAGCAGGATAAGGGTTAAATCATTAACCATTAGGCTACTAATGTCATATATATATATATATATATGGAGCACCTATTCTTGATGTTTCTAGATCACACACAACGACGCAGCACAGTCGGTAGGACTCCTCTGGACGAGTGATCAGCTCGTCGCAGAGAC
>Ga0268261_10000744_pt1 | contig 21173 bp, 12 predicted proteins | sample TergutNc150P1_FD_190353 | JGI IMG/M metagenome (GOLD analysis project Ga0268261, IMG submission 190353) | Nasutitermes corniger P1 segment gut microbial community from laboratory colony in Florida, USA - Nc150 P1 (SPAdes) (version 2) | ecosystem: Host-associated > Arthropoda: Insects >...
CCCCCCCCCAGGAAATATTTCTAGGACTCATTTCTGTTGAATAGAGGATAAATCTATCATCTCCTCCTTTCAATTAAATAGTATGCAGTAAGGAATCATTCTACCCCCGTCTGGTAATGCCTTGCCTTATTGAAAGGTTACAATTAAATTGATGGTGAAGAAACTTTCGAATTTCTCCGTTATCATAGTTTGTTAATAAACAAATACTTTTCAAAGATGAGTTCTACTTCGTCTTCATGCGCAAGTATCAGCAGAAAACCTACTCCGTTCCGCCCTCTCGAGTTGTGGGAAATAGTTACATCAAATTGACAGTTGTATTTAACATTAGACACTGAAGGTGGAAAGAACGCAGTGGTTACCAGGGAACAGATAGGAGCCTAACTTAAAGCTCTTACTCATTAGGATTCTTAGAGCATATACATATTTCATAGTGGTTTCAGTAATTAATTTCATTTGTTAGTAAACTTTTTATAACTGTACTTTCCTCACGCACAATGGGTACCGAGTCTTTCCCGGGGGTAAAGCGCGGCCGGGGCGTGACGCTGACCCCTCACCCCTTTCTAGTGCCGTGGTCATGAAAGAGTAGAGCTATACCTCTACTTCCCCTATGGGCTGTACGGCCTGTACAGAGCCTCAGTGCCTGTATAAGGGTGCAGTTTACCTTTACCTTTTACATTCCTCACTGTTGTGTGTTGTTATCGGTGAGGTGTCCTCTTGCAGTAGCAAGCAAGCGGACATGTTCCTGTGTCGCAACTCCCTGCTGTCTGTGGTATGATGTGTAATGGGCTGTTCCGATAGTTTTGTCCTCCCTCCCCCATCTTCTGGCGTCACTACTCCCAGGACCCGTAAACTACGATGATGGCAAAGTACAAAGTAATATTCTTAATCAACATGTCACATCATCGTCAGAAACTGTAAACGTCAGATGTAATTATGTTTCGCATTGCGTTGAACATTTAAATTTGATTTAACCTGCGTGGATGATAATTAGACTGTTCACTGGAACTTTGACACCTCCTGCACTGCCGTCAGTCCATTCATTTGGTGTAGTGTGGGAACTATGGAAGTAAGTTGGTTTGCTTTCCTGTCGGTATTTCTGAATTTCTCGGAAGTATGCCTTAATTTCACTACGTTCGGCAATGACTTGTCAATTGTCGGACGTCATCTTCCATCTGTCAGAAGAGAGAAGCGTAAACACCCACAGATATCACAAGAATTATTAGTATAGGCGGTCTTGTGCACAGAAATGTAATACCTGGAGCTCAGCTTTGTCAGTAGCTTCCTGAGGTGTATTTATTCAGTAGTCTATCATCCGCAACACATTTATCCTTCCAGGGTAACTGGTTTCGGCCTTTTACGGGCCATCATGAGACATATACATATTATAACATGTGAAAGAAACTGTACAATCGTCCATATTACCTTGAGAATGACCTCTTCCTTTACGTAAGTATATAAAACTGGTAAATGGCATCCGATGGGTAAAAAACAATATAAAATTAGATGAAAATGTATATTAAGTGTATAAAAATCTGTATATTAAAACAGTAATAATAATAATAATAATAATAATAATAATAATAATAATAATAATAATAATAATAGATAAGTAAATGAGGTAGGCAGATTAGAGTTTCAAGATTTAAAGTGCACAATGCTGCTTCATTTTAATCATATCAAAACGGGCGGACCTACATTCTAGGAACTATTGCTATGCATTGATATGTGGGCTCGTAGCGTTTTATACAGCAAATATATTATATTCGTTATCATATGTCAGCATATATTAGAGTCTGAAAAATGAGAATAGTAACCTCAATAGAAAGAATTGTTATTATTTAGAATAAGACAACGCAAAGTGTATAGTAGTGACATTCGTTTAGAGACTAGAGCTACCTACGTAGCAATCATCATTTATAAATAATCGCTTAAGCAGTCGTACAAAATTATGTCATTGCGGAAAGATAATGTTAGGCAACATTCACCACACAAGCTCTTCTTAGTGTGTGGATTGCAAAGTCCTGCTGCCTCCTGCGGTGTGGCACCTTAATTATTGAAGAGGTTTTGGCTGGTTGGGCTAGTCATATGGCTATCATGTAGCGTCGTGCCTCCCCGGAAAGTGGTATGTTCTCGAATGAAGGGCAGAGAAGATTTCGGAGTCGGCCTTTGCTCCTGTATGACATACAAAGTGCAAATAGGCCTAAATCTCCTTATGACTTCATCGAAATTATCTACAGCTGCAACAGTATTTTTCTTCTTCCGTGAATTCCTCGGTGTTGAGAAAGAAACTCTCGCTTCTTTTTCAATTTCGTTTCATTCCTAATCCTTTCTAGTGTTCTTTTCGAAAGACAAATGGCAACCAATACTCCTGAAGAAACACTTTGACATTTTATTGTATTTAATGCCTCTGCTGTCATAAAATTCCAACATTTTAGGCCATTTCACGTCCCTGACTGTGGATAACTCCGTTGTTTCCTTGTTTAGACAGTGCCGTAGTGTAGTACCAGCATTCTATGAAGAAATTATTTTTGTTTGGCAAATAACTGGAAACACGGACCGGTCTCCACTCTGTAACTGCTTGATACCAACTTACCCGACACTCCTCTAGTACCGCCTGCGGAAGAGACCAAAAGGAGAGACTAAAAATTTATCGTTTGCAAAGTGCCGTAGAATTGCGACCAAGGTTTATTAACAGGGGACTGTTTTCCAGCCAGCTTGATATACCATCTAAAAAAAATACTTTAATGCTCACACAGTGGTACTATTAAATAATTCACTAATGAATAGCGTTAAGAACACAGATGTACAATTGCTCTGAACATGGAGGGAGGTTCTCTACTCTGAAGTGGAAGTTTATTCAGTCAGTAAGAGAGCATTCTTCAAAATGATCTACAATGCGACGCATTATTTGATAGTTATCTTAAGGTAAATTCATCCTAAAATCCAAATCTGCATCTTTGTGATGGGAAGGACTGCCTGATAGTGTGAAGTAAGGGAGAAAGACACGTAGTGCCTGGCACTGCATTAATAGCAAGGAAGAAGAGGCATAGTTGAGGTGGGCGAGTGGTGCGGCCGCCCCGGACAACATAGTCCAAAGGGCGGCAAAATGAATATTTTAAGTAAAAAAAATATATATATATATTTTTGCCCTCAAAGTTTTTTAAACTATTGAGACAAATGAAAGAAAATTCATTGTTATTGTTTAAGATATTCCTGTCAGGGGCGGCCATTATTTTCTCTCTCCCCGTGCGTCCAAAACCTAGCTATGCGACTGCCCAGAAGGTCCGTTGGGAACATTGAAGAAAACAATGACTGAACAGACAGTTGTAGAGCTCTGTTAGATTCAGTAAGCATGCAAATTTTATGATCTTATTGCATTAATAAGACAGATTTAAGAGTTAAACGATGGAACGACTGATAAACATTGTACTATTAACAAGTGGGCTTTATCACTAATGCAGTCTCTTCACTCTCAGAGAGTGGACGTTTCCACGGTCGTGAAAGTTCATACTTTTGTCTCCTGAATAATGGTACCTTGTAGTCTCGCAGGTGGATACCATTGTTTCAGAGGAATACACTAATAGACTGCCTCCATCTTTAGCCCGCAAGATGAAGGAACTTTTTTTTCTCGGAACTTTGGTGACCAGTTACCAGATTACACAGTGTAATAACTTAGAGGGCCACAAATCGTATCGCTAGTTCCTTTTATAACAGGGAGGCTTGCATACTCCAGAATGATGTTTAATCAGATTTCTAAGAAATTCTTTATTTAACAATACCGTAGGCTTGTATTAGGACTGTCTACTGTTCTCTGTTCCTAGAACAAAAGAATACGTCTCTCAGTGTAGGAAGTAGTGGTCGCATCTTACGTTGTTCTGTCCAACGAATTTGTAAGGCTGAGGGGTCATTATATATAGTTTTTATTATATTAACGATTTCTGCTTTTCATTGCTTATTTACACAAGGTCATTGACGTAAAAGTAACATCTTTTACTGCCAATAATTAGGCCTACAACTGAATTTTCTTCCTGCTAAACGTATTCTAAATGCCTTCTGTTAAGCGACGATTGCAGCACCAACACTTTCATTATAAACTTGACATGTTTATTGATTTTAAATATAATCTGTCTTGTAGTGTCCATAAATTATATATTGTCCCAACGTAAATGTCTGCTTATTATTCCAAGAACAATATTTAGCAATACTTTGAATTTAATATTTGACATGAAATTTTCTAAGGATAGAATTGAACCCGTCATATTCCTTGTACTGTTTTTCATCAGAGGGAATTTCAAGATGACTAATAATCCTCTCCTGTCCGTGGACATTCGAGTACTGAGTGGAATAATAAACAGTGGTACTTTTTTACAGTTGCTATTTTCGTCATGCTTTTCGCGACCCTCTGAGTTCATACCACCGTATTCGAAGCGTTCATGTATCCACTGATGCTGACAGTTTAGTGTGTCTTCTATTGCGCTTGCACGTGTTCTCTGTTTAGTCCTCAGTTCACATGATTAGACACGATTTAATGATATATTTATTAGGGCTGTTACTGACTTTGACTGTACTGGCAGTAGGCTTGAAACTATTATCAGTTATTACATGTTTCAGAAGAGGATTATTCGGTCTGCGGACGTACCATGTGTGTTTCCATGGCAGCCTAACGTGAGAAACAGATAGGTGATATTTTATTGTAGATGCATAATGATTTGTATATTGCAGCACTTTTCATACAGAAATTTTAGGTTTTTAGTTTTACATTTTTTTATATTATAATATTATTGTTTGCACAATTATGGCTCTTTGAAAAATATCATGAAATTCGGTTTGAGCGAACAGGAAGTTTTTAAAAATCCCGTGTTAATTATCTGTCTGTTCTTATCTGTCTGTTCTTCTTCTGACTGAACATTTGTAAATAGTGACTTTTTCCGAATATAACGCACACGTTTTCCCTTCCAAGTACCTTTTCAATACTGACTATGCATTATATTGCAGCACATATTGTTTGTTTTGCTACACGATACCACAAAAAATATTACCGCCTATTCATTTTGGTTAATTGCTTTTCCGAAAAATTAAGAGTCTTAGATTTTGAATATAATAAGTTTGTTGCGTTAGGGAAATGTTTATTAAATATCTGATATAAGCTTATATTTTTAAAGTGATCTTTGAAATTAGGGGTGCATGTTGTGTTCTGGAGCGCGGAAAATGGTACACTTTGGATCCAGAAAATCACGTGTATAGTAGCCAGTGTTTCAGATGCTGTAGGAAGTAACAGTTCAGCAAATAATGACAAGTGACATCGGAAAATTGCTCAGTGTTTACCCATCAAAGTAGATTGACATTCTGCTGTATCGTTTATTTACCCCCATAATGAAATAGATTAACTTTATAAATTATTATCATTTTCATTATTGCTGTTTCTTTATGAATTTTGTTACATTTGTCTATAATGTATGAATGTGTTTCTTTTTCCACAAGACAGCTGTAAATACCAAGAAAGTAAGAAACATAGCTCACACAGTGAATGGCAAGTAAGGTTAGAGAATCTACCTTACATTTTTCCTCCATGTAGCTACAAATTTCATTGGGGTTATTTCACATTATATTACGGTAATGTCTTAGTGCGGGAATAAACGCATATCCACGGAAGTGATATCACTGGTTCCCAGGTTACTGTATGAATAAGGTGTGTTCTGGAGATGACGACTGCAGTCATGGCTGTCCGTGCTATACAATAAGATGAATAGGTCGCGTCGGGAAAGACCTGGTGTTTCAGTTCTGGCCCCCGAGATCTCCTGATCTCACACCCTGCGACTTTTTCTTGTGGAGGTTCGTAAAGAAGGAGTTTATGTACCATCCCTACCAACATCTTTGGACGATCTAAAAAACCGTATCACAACTGCGGTGAACGTAGCGACGCAAGACATTCTTCTTCGGGTGTGGAACGAATTCAGCTACCGTCTAGATGTTACCCGTGCGGCCGGAGGGGCACATTGAACATTTATAAACTTCATTGTGAGTATAATCAAATGTAATTTACGTCATATTTGTCATTAGTTCTAATTTTGAAATATAGACTTACGAAATTGAGTCATTCATTTTGAATCACTCTGTATATTTATTCCCTGGCTCTGGGTATAATTGCTTGAATAATGCATGACGTATGTTGTAACTTTCCTTTCAAATCCTCGAGTCAGTATTGCTAGTCATCTTTCCATCGCATTCTACTATCCATACATAACATCTGAAGTTGTAACATAACCATGAAGTGAAGAATGAAGATCGCTATACCTTCGAATGCGATCGTCGATAGGTACGAGGGTGTATCAAAAAGTTCCGAGACTGGACCTGTAGACTAGAATGTATTTACTTGATTTAAGTTTGGGCAGCATCCCCTTCAAAATAGTCTCCTTGTGCAGCTACACATCGATCCCAGCGCCGTTGCCACTGCTGAAACGCGTGCTGGAAGTCCTGTTCTCGTAGCGTACCAAGAACATTCTGCGATTCCCGCTGGATCTCCTCCACTCTGTCAAAGCGGCGACCCATTAGCTGCAGCTTCATCTTCGGGAAGAAGAAGAAGTCGCAAGGGGCCAAATCTGGTGAATAAGGCGGATGCGGAAGTGTGATAATGCCTTTGTGGGCGAGAAACTCACGCGTTACGAGAGCTCGGTGAGACGGTGCATTGTCGTCATGGAGCAGCCAGTTGCCCACGCACCACAGTTCAGGTCGTTTTCGCCGAATGTTTTTCCTCAGACGGCGAAGAACATTGCAATAGAACTCGGCGTTCACGGTCTGGCCTTCAGGGGCAAATTCATGGTGCACAATCCCTCGAATGTCGAAAAACACGATGAGCATGCTCTTAGCGCGCTGCGGCTCTGCCTCGCCTTCTTCGGTCTGGGGATCCTGGGCTCTTCCATTGCGAAGACTGCTTAGTCTCGGGATCATACCCATAGACCCAACTCTCGTTCCCAGTGATGACCCTCGACGGGAAGGATGGGTCATCCACGGCACGCTGACGAAGCTCTTGACAAATTGCAACACGGTGCTCTTTCTGTTCGGGGCTCAGAAGCCTGGGTATGAACTTTGCAGCAACGCGGTGCATGTTTAAATCGCACGTGAGAATTGTCTGCACTGCTCCGTATGGCACATTAACGATTGTAGCAATGTCCTTAATGGTTCTCCGACGATCCTCATGCACCAGCCGCCGAATTGTTTCCACATTTTTAGGTGTTGAGCTCGTGGAAGGTCGCCCTGACCTCTCGTCGTCTTCGAGTGACGTTCTGCCTCTCTTGAAGCGCGCGTGCCACTCGAAACACCTAGCACGACTCATGGCCTCGTTTCTGTACGCACATCGTATCATTTCAAAAGTCTCCGCTCCAGATATGCCGAGCGTCACGCAGAATTTGATGTTCGCTCTCTGTTCCAGTTTCGCGTCCATGCTGAAATCCCAAATGTGAAGACACACGTGGTGACAAACACTCGTGTTGTGCAACTCCCACTGTTCACACAGCGACGCGACTCGGCATGCTGGGTGGTGACATTTCCTGCTCCCAAGCACAGCGCACTCATTCACGTACTGCCATCGGTTGGCGGTCTATGGAACTAGTCTGAAAACGTTTTGATACACCCTTGTACCAACGTCTCGGATGAACGCGCCGCCTTCATCTGCGGAGTAGAAGGACAGGCCATGCGGTCAAAAATTGTTTAAAATATAGGGACGAAAGAACTGTCCTCCCTGTTCGCATCCTGCATCATTTTCGCTTTCGTAACATACTTGTCTACGGCGAAGGTGGACGTAACAGTTTGCCCCGAAGTGGTAAGCCAGCCCATCAAACAACACGTCGTTATAGATTAAGTTTCTTCAAATGGTAACACTTCTAATTTGCATTCGAGAAGTGCGCGGTTCGAATCTTGGCCTAGACGCAGACTTTTCTGTCTGAGGTTTTTCGTGGCTTTACCCACTATCCCTTAAAATGCATAGATATTCTTCAAATTAAGCCATGACTGCTTCCTTGCCTATCCTCTCAACTTTATTATCGAATGTCCATTATGTCATGTAACGCTGTTTGTCGTACTAACGGCATCGTTAATTGAGCCATGAGGAAGGAACTAACACACGGTGTTGCACACAGCAGAATGCAATACAATTTATATTCGCTGTCCCGAGAACTCCAAATCACACAACCCTGGGAAGTAATTTTAACTCTCAGTCACTTGAAGATAAACTTACAGCATACTGTTGCAAACTTCACACAGTTACACAAGCGCAGGTAACCCTGAATTAACCCGTAACCAAGACAAAATTTTGAGATGAAGGCCTATGAACAACCACGCTCTTAGCATCACTTTAAAACTATTTTAACCTTCTGCATACCGTTGCAATTGTTCTAACAGAGACATTTCGTGATTATCGCTTACAGGAACGTCCCCAAATGAAGGCCAACGTTCTTTAGCTATGCCGGGTGTTTATTTGTATATTCAATGGATCTCCTGAATGAGTTGCCTTTTATTGTGGTTGAAATGTCAGTGGTCAAAGTACTAAAAGTATCCAACATTGAATAGACGTTATTATTCTTTACAGATCCTTTTGTTGCAAAAACAATGTAACGTGAGGCGGACCAGCAGAAGGACGCCGGAAGACCCATTAGTTACACGAACTTCCTGTGCCAAGTCTGAAGTTTCCAGCAGATTGGTTAAGAAGGCAGTGCCTTTGTAAAATAGGTTTCACGTTCAGTCATTTCCGTTTTTTTCCAGACTTCAGTAACAGCAAATCCATCCTCGGTCTAACAGTAAACATCGACTCTTTAAGCCATGAGATGGAAGCTGCAAATTTCTCCTAATTTTTAGTACCTGGAAACCGAACTATACTGGGTACTTTTACTGTGGTTTTCACCCAGTGGTACGGAAAATTATTTGAAAATTACAATTTCTTTCATAATTCGATTTTAAAGGTGTTAATCACATTACGAAAATTGTTTTAAATGTATTTAAATGAGAATAAATCATTTAGAATTATCTGTAAAGTTAAACTAGAAGAGTACATATTGTGTCGAAGTTATATGTTCAGTACGTGGTGGTACGCGTGAATGTTCCCGAGAGTGTTACGCAAGGAAACAATGTTGAAATGTTCTGAGTTTCTACATTACCCTACCTTTTCCATTGAACGTTCAAACTTGAGCATGTGTAATAAGGCTTAAGGGAACCTTCCGGATATGATGTGGCATGTATTGACCAGTAAGTGCGCGGCCTCACAGTCTCTTGACCACTGGTTGGGAGACACTTACACGTAGTGGTCTCTTAAAAAAGCTGCTGCGCTCTTCAGGCTGTGTAACCTCAGCTTTCCTTCGTGGTGAGGTTCAGAACTTTGTAACATGTTCGTTATTGGCGGTCAGAAATACTGTGAAGTCACTTAACGGTACTCAGAAAAATCTTGTGGGATGTTTGAGGAATATATAATTACGAAATTTATAACAAAGTACAAACTGCATGAAAGAAGGAGATTAGGACGGTCAAGGAAAAGCTAGTGAGATCAATTGTGGGTGCATAAGAATCACTAGCATGAAAAGTGAAGAAACAAAAGCCTTTGTTAATCTTGGTACCTGTTTACCTATCGACATTTTGAAAGAAAGAGGTTTAACAGTTCCTTCCAGAATTTCCTGTTTTTGTTTTAAACGAGCAAACATACTCCTTTACGCAGGGTTTTCTTGAAGCATACTATATTGAAATATTACACAAACCGTCTATACCTTTATACCAAATACCCTGTCATTTGACATTTAAGTTCTGTATTCCCCATTATGGTAATATTTTGAGGAATGGTACCAACGCTGAAACCAACTGAAAATAATTATTAGTTATTACTTGACCTTCTGTCGGAGATAATTATATTTTTCTTCTTCTATTTGGCAAGTTCTAAGGCACGCACAGCTAAGACCAAAAACTTGCATTCAAGCCTATTAGAGGCAACGAACAGTTTCGTACCATTTAAAATATTTTGACGCACAAAATTACTCATACTTACAACACTCGGCAGTTACATTTGGAGCGCGCATAGTACATCAGAGACACGCACTTAACCTCTTGGGGTAAGTACGTGGAATTACAGCCACAATAGTGATGAAAGAACCCTCAGTGCTGCTGGGTAACAGGTGCATTACCTTCACCGACATTCATTCGGGAACAGTATACAGGAACAACAGTGAGTCCAAGCAAGGAACGAACCAAATTTTCACGCGCACGCGCACACACACGCACGCACGCACGTACACATACGTGTGTGTGTTTGTATTTATTTATTTATTTATTTAGAGAGAGAGAGAGAAAGAAAGAGAGAGGGAGGGACAGAAAGATTCCTTAGCGGAACGTGAAACATGGATCTTCAAAGTGTGCAAGATACGGAGATTTATACTAACAAAAAGATGGGCCAGCCATAAAGCAACATGTATGAACGCCTCGCGTTCTTCAAGGAATGCAGTAACAGTTGTACGACCGTGCCTGTAGTATACACAAGTTCGTCTTCCGTGTACACGTAGATTGCATTATACGAAGAGAATTAGGGCCGATTCACACTATACGTCACGTTTCCGTTCCGTCGCGGAACATCACCGTTCTGTAAAATTTTCTCATTTGTAATTAAACCGAGATGTTCACACAGACAGGAACGTCTCCGTCACGTCCCATTTCCGTTCCGTCTCCATTGCTGAGCGAGAATGTTTGACGTAACGGAACGGGTCCGAACCAGTCTACGTGCTCGATTCCGATAATGTGAACAGTCTTACTTCTGCTCCCACCATACTTCGAGTGTTTGCTTGCAACGAGTGCTGCCTGTTTATCTTCAGAAACGGATGAAAAATTAATAGAATTGGTGCGTAAATATGAGGAATCATATGACATGTCAAATAAGAAATACAGTGACAGAATCTGGAAAAAAAACTAAGTATTGTAGAGTAGACTAACATTGCACTATATTATATTGCAAAGGCACAGATCCAGACGGACCGTTAAAGATTTGTTTAAATTTGTCTCTTACTTCAAAAGCACTCCAGTGGGCACTACCTCCTTGTTTTGGTATTTTTGTGAAATTGCTTTGATCATTTGCAGAACTTTCCATATCTCTTAGCCCTGTACCTTGATCTCTCTGATAACTATGAAAAATACGAGTCGCAAAAATAATATCCGCATTCTCCGGCAATGATTGTATGGTCCTCTGATAAATTTGAAATTTATGGCTTTATATTCCAAATGCATTTTCCACCACTCTGCTTGATCGGGAAAGCATATAACTGAAGATGTCTTTCTCATTGTCCCCTTTACGATCCTGGGTACGGTTTCAATAAGTAAGTTTTCAGAGGAAAGGCCTCGTCACCCATAATAACGTGAGGGGCTAAGCATAATGTTCCGGGAAGCTGTTTATCTTCCGGAATGCCTAGACGAGTTTCTAAATATTTTCCAAGTTTTGAATGTGCAGTAATCCCTCCATCGCTATTTCTTCCATACGATCCCATATCTACGACTGTAAATTTATAATGAGCATCTACCAATGCGAACTGAACAACAGAAAAACTGTGTTTGTGATTGAAAAACTTGGAACCGCTCTTTGGGGGGGGGGCTGAATCTTCACGTGTTTACCGTGAATGGCACCAATGTAATTAGGGAAGTTCCACAGGACCGAAAAATCATTCACGATTTGCGACTCGGTTGTCCGTATAGGGGTTGGCGTAACTTCATGTTTTAACTGTTTTATAATAGATTTGCACACGCCTGGAATAATAATCAGTACAGTTGAGTGTCCCAAGCGAAAGCTGAATGAAATAGTTGGAAAACTATCTCCTGTAGCAAGAAACCTGAAAGAAATTTGTTGGAATTTGTTTGCATGGTTTTTGTTAACATAATAAGTAAGAAGTATTTTTCGAAAAAAAAAAAGTAAATTACGCGAATACATAAATAACTAGAAATGTCTGAGCTGAGCTTACAGATCCACCACTATTACTGATTAGTAAATTAAATGAGGCAAAATGAATTAACCTTTCCGTGTATTCATAGGTTCAGAGTGTAAGCACAGATGTACTTCATTGCGGGATTAGTATAGAAAGTATTTGATGAAAGTGACTTTCAAAAGTGGTCAGTCAGTCTGCTTGAATAAAAATTCCTAAGTGGAAATATGCTGATGAGATGACGTTTGTGCGCCCGTATTTGCGTGAAAGAGACACTGTCACAGATCTAGAATTTGACGAAAAAGGCAATGGGTATGAGGAAGAATTCTTACAAGCAGAGAGTGAACATGACGGTAGAGCGGAACAAGTGGAGCAGACCCCTGCAAGTGCAAAAAATAAGTTAAAAAATAAGATCAACCTGTGACGGCATCCGTAGTACTAATGAAATATTTGGTTGAAAGTGACGATGAAAGACAAGCAGAACCACCAAGAATCCAAGTCTACGCATTCATCAGAATATTCTTCTGGCTCTCCAGATGAACCTGGGATACAACGAAACCGCGTTTGTAATGCAAATTCTGCTTCAGCTTGGACGCCGGAATCTGCGCGACTGAATTCGTCTACATCGTCCAATATGGCTACATAGTAACAACAGTGTCCTTCTCACTTCAGTATATAATGAATATTCTATTATTTTCATTCTTGCAACAGTCAGTGTTTTTCTGTAACTTCAATAAATGCTTTTTGAGTGAAATTACATTAACTTGAAATGCACTTATCGTAGACAAGTTACTAATTTCTCCACAGGTGATTTTGCGTCTCGGAAGGTAGCATTCTTCTTTTTCAAGCCTTTTTCAATCTCCTGAAGCAGATAATTGAATTGGTGCTTGGACATTTTAAAATGCTGATAAAATTTCATTTCCTCATCAGCTAATTATTTGTACACAGTCCATTATTCACAGTCTGATTTTCTGTTTCTGAAACACATTTAAACTCACATACGCTTCTTTTTATCACACAGAGCAGCATTTTTCTGTTCTTCATCTAACATTAATGCTATTGCTGCTAATTGTCTTTTAGAAAACGAATGGGGCTGCATATTTGATGGAGATAATCTCAGGCCTCCTATCACGTGCTGTGCCGGAAGGTGACTGAACACGACGGACAGTGTGAACACAGGCCATTCTGACGGAACGAAGATTGAACGGTGACGGAACGGAAACGTGACGCATAGTGTGAATCGGCCCTTATACACAGTATTGTCTCTGTTGAGAGTTAGTTTACTTGTGTTACAAAAAACGCCTTTACACGTACGTTACACAGAAGTGTAGAAGCCGTGATTGACAGGTAAACCAGCTACCTTGTTTTGTGGAGAAATATTTATGGCACTTCTTAACGAGAGGATTTGTATACTCGTGCATTTACTTGCAGTTACAACTTAATTACCTGATAAAAGAAAGTACGGTAAATTATAGTGACTGGAATTATTTGTATGAGGGGTGTTAAAGTATATGCTGCTTGTTTTCAGTTCATCGCATGAAACGAGGCATGACTGAACGTGTGTTTTTCACACACAGGAAGGGGTAATGAAACTGCACCCTTTATATTTTACTTACTTGATCGGTCATGTTGTTCATACAGTTGACAGCAGATAAAGCCTATACTTACTAATCCAATCGCACCCAGCGGTCACAACTCACATTCAAGTCCTGCGTACCGTATCTTGTATACTCTTTAGAGGTGTCCTGAGCCTAAGCATCTTAAAAATGTTGTAGTCATTACGGCATACGCTAACAGTATGTTCTGTGCAAAAACCCAAGTTGGATTGGTGCCATTTTTCCCTTGTGCGTTACTGCTTCTTCAAAGTAAGTTCACAGATACCCTCCATATGTGGAAATCATGTGATGCACATGGAACCTGAGAAAGCACCATGCCGTGCGTTAATAGTGAAGTCGTTTCTGGAATATCCTGTAACACAGACCAGTTCTGCTCCGATAGGCTCTTACGGTTTGCTGAAGGCCTTTTCGTTCATGTAGAAGACGAAGACGCAGAGTACTGCGTGTTAAACAGTGAAGAACTTTTCACGGTGCCCTGTACTAAAAAATAAAAACCGGCTGCTGCGGTAGGCGATGGAGATCCCTCCCATTTACAGTAATTGTAGCGATCGTTACAGAGAATGCATGGACCTGATGGTGCGTTTATTGTTGTTTTGTAATTCCTTTTGGTTGCGCCATATCCAGTAATTTGTATGTCCCGCACATGATTCTCAACTGCAGATATTTCGGAACAAAACCCCCTCAAACGGGTTGGACAGTGCGTGTCATTTCAGGAAAACGCGACGTTTATTAATAAATTCTTCCCTGCTTTTTTTTACGTTGAACAACGTTATCTACATTCATCGCACAGGAAGTACTGGGAGACAACGGTGGAAAATGCAAATTTGTTTTGTGATTTTATGGAGCAACAGTTATGTTTGCGGGGGCGCATGTGAAGTTCGATTACTCGAAACTTGTAATCGAGGTTTCGATTCCTTCTTGGGTGTATGATCAATTTCAGTCGCTCGATCGCTTGCTACACACATCAGGCTCCTTCTTGACAAGCTATCAAGAAATATCAAGAAGTATAATGGAACTGGAAGGTTCATTACCGTTCTCACAACAGCGCACCGCTGTTCTCAGTGAACCAGATTAATTTGGACACACACTACATCCGATTTGCGTGACTTTAGGCTTCCGCCGCGAAGTTGATTACAACAGAGCCCCTCTAAGTTACTACGCAGCGAGTAGTAATTCCTTACCGACGTTTCGGGGCAACCTGACGGTTCCATCTTCAAGGGTCGGGAATAAAAAAAACTTTTTGGCCCTTGAAGATGAGACGTATAGGTTGTCTCGCAACGTCGGTAAGGAATTGCCACTACTCTCTGCCTAATAACCCAGAAGAGCGCAGTTCATATTCTATTTATTTAAGATCAGTTAAATGTTATCGTCCCACCTTTTCCTGGGCCTTCGAAACAATCCCCTTCCTTCAGGTTTCCCCACCCAAATCCTGTACACGCTTTTCCTTTCCTCCGTATGTGCCACATTATCCGTCCGTTTTATCCTCCTTAATTGGAGAGCACATTTTACCCCTCTTCATTATGCAGTTTTCCTTAGCCTCCTGCGACTCCTCCTACTTAGACCCAAATGTCTTCCTGTGTCCGCAGTGCTTTCCTTTCATGTGAAAGACGAAGTTCCGCGATTATACAAAGTAACTCTCAATACGCGCGCGTGTATGTGTGTGTACCTGCGTGTGTGTTTGTGTCCCACGCATAGATTATATAATATGTTGTAATGAACAGTAAGGATGTAAAATGTTTACACCCTCTGCTCCCATTTCCTATTATTTGATTCCACAAATCGGAGATGTAAAATAGTTGAGGTTAATTGTTAAAATCGCAAAATTGTCACCACCCATACATCAGTCACCAAACAGGGCAAGGACTTCTAGTATCCATACTCCAACATAGTTGAAAGATCCACAGACATAACAGTTTCTGGAAGCGGACAGCATGACAGAAAGCAATACAAACGAAAAACACCGCTCCACGAAAGAGAAGCGGCGACAGAAAACTGGGGCCGCATTAAACGAAAGCTGAAACACCGGCAGCAAGGCCGGATGACAATATCAAGCAGACACATAGTAATAGAAATATGGTGTAACACGGAAGAAGGCATAATCACATTAGATCATCATACAAACGGGGTATGTGCGAATAAAAACAAGACCATAAATAGTGAGACTGTGGCACGCGTACAGGATACTCGTAGATAAGAAGCTAAAGACAAAGAAGACATAAAGGAACAAAGAAGTTGAATAGCCGGACAATTCAGGGGCTAACGCCAAAAACCGAATAGGTCTTTTGTAAAAAAAAAAAAAAAAAAAAAAAAATGTAAATGTAAATCATGATGGTGACGTAGTTATGGACACTGTTGACTAGGAGATACATTGGTATATACCTCCAAATGCATCGAGATAGTTCAGGAAGACGGGAAGTACATATACAACGTAACAGGGAGGCACGTTCGCGTAACTATTGTGGCTGTGGAAAAAGTAGTAAAGCATTTTTGCGTGTATTATCCGGCATGCAAATTGCGTATTTTCTGCTACGTGTGGCTCTACCATATTTTGCCACATTGTCTAATAAACGGTACGAATTTCGAAAAGAAATTTGTTGGACATTAAATTGTATTTTTATTTTCTCTACATTTTTTTTCAGAAACATTTCTCATTTTAGGAAGAATTCAGCGAGATGTTATAAATGTTCATAGGTCTTCATGTAAAGTATCCTTTATTCTTGTCGGATTTTAATTAAACTTGAACTTTCTGGGCAGATGTTCCATAACAAATTTAATGAAAATTCGTCCAGTGGGAGCCGATTTCTCCCATATGGCCAGGGAAACGACGGACTGACATGATGAGGCTAGTAGCCGCTTTTCCCAATTTTGCAAATGCGCCTAAACAGCGACTTAATAGAATGGTTAGAATAATGGTAAGTTTTCTGTGTGGTAAGAAACGCTATACGAGAATTCCAGTATAAATCTTAAAAAGCCCTAACGGTGATCCAAAATGTTAGAAACATATCGGGCGTAGAGTAAGAAAGAGCAACAAGTGTGATGATTGCATCAGACTGTAAACATGCATAATTATTTAAAAACCCAGTTCATACCTCACATGAAACACACTGCATCTCCATTTAAAATGTTAATCGAATAATGCCGTATGATGTAGCGGTCTCTTTGTATTCTGAGAGTCATACGAACTTCCATTCCGCTGCATCCATCTTTTATAGGTTCCTTTCATTTCTCTTCCTCATGGAAAATAATTCAGAATGTGTGCTGATAAATGTTCTGTCTTACATTCCTTCTGCACTTCACGTGAATTTTGTTACTTGTAATCTTACGCAGTAATATTGAGGCGACGTTGAGGATGTCGTGATCATTCTGGCAAATAGTACGTGGTTGAATGCTGGCCTAGATTCGTGATCCTGTGATCAATAATTTTTCCCACTTCTTCGATCGAATTCCTTCAAAAAGGAAAGACGATTTTCTCCCAAATTTTTCAGAATATTTTATGGTTATTTTTACACATTCAACGCCTTGTAACCTACACAGTTAAAATTTCCGCACCTAATAAGACTCTCGTTGATGCAACATAAGTTCAGAAACGTACACGCCGTTGTAATGTAACTGATTACAAAACGCAATAAATCCTTAATTTTAATATACTGCTGGAGGTTTTGCACATTATCTGTTCGCCATACATTTCTTATGCCAGTCCTCCACCGTATGAATATTTTGCAGAATGTTTCTTGCAGATATATAATACAAGACAATACGTGGGTCATAGACGGCTTAGACATCAATTAGTAATTAATGTTGCGTTCCCCGTCTTTAATCACAAGTGTAATAATTAATATCCGAGTCGTTGTTGGATCTTGAGGACCGTTCGTCGGTGTGCCCAGTAGCTTGGCGCCATATTAAGAATCAACACCTGTACTTACACAAGCGTTAAGACCTCTTCGGTAAAGCAGTCTTGAATATCTAGAACGAAACCATACTGCAAGCCAAGTACGTGGATATAGTTATGAGATAATAATGAAATTTCTTGCAGGAAATATGCAAGAAATACCTCGGTGATTATTGTACTGCTGTGCTGAATTGTTTCTGAATTTGTTGTTGTTGTAAGTTACTGTAAGTGGAATAAATATATGAGAAGAAATCGCAATACATTTGATGTAGTACGTAATAATCTGTCTACTTCAGTCGGCATAATTCTGTTTGTATAGTGACTGCAGGTAAGACGACCAAGGAGTCTTAGTTTAGGTAAATACACATATTTCCCAACAGACATATGCAGCAGCATATATAATTCTATTAGGCAACAAGTACCGGCTGCCGGCTATTTACAAGCCATCATTAGGCCCCTCTTTTCTAAGAACCATTCAGTATAAACTTATGATTGCAGTTAGGAAAGATACCTCTTCCTATTATTAGTAAAAAATACAAAAAAAGTTACAAATTAGAGCAAAGAGGTAATACGTAAAATGTGTATAAGAAGCTGTTTGGAAAAACTGTTTTTAAAAAGGATGGACAGGCAGTAAAACTGATACATGGTGCACACGTTGATCGTGTTCTGGTAAGGCACACAAGTCTTCAGTTGATGCAAAGTATCTTGAAACTTGATGTTAAAATACTCCAGGAAAATTTTGTAGTTTTTAGTCTTATTTTCTTCATATTGACCTTTTTGAATCAATATCTGTAAAGGCGAAAAACTAATTATGTTAAGTACATACTTTGCATCAACTGAAGACTTGTGTGCCTTAACAGAACACGATCAACGTGTGCACATATGTATCGATTTTACTGCTTATCCATACCTTTTACAAATTGTTTTTTCCAAACAGCTTCTTATACACATTTTACATATTACCCCTTTGCTATATTTTGTAAGCTTTATTTGTACTTTCTACTAATGATAGGAAGAGGTCTCTTGCTTAACTGTTTACACTGCATGGTTCTTAAAAGAGATGGTCTGATGTTGGCTTGTAAGAAGCCGGCACTTTTTGCTTAATCGACTTATATATGCTGTTCCGTATATGTGTGTGTGTGTGTGTGTGTGTGTGTGTGTGTGTGTATATATATATATATATATATATATATATAAAATTGACAGAAGAATGCTTATAATTTATCTCAGAATATAAGTTTGATCTCTGTTACTAGAGTCTGAGCTTCCATGGTGTATAATTCCAAATTCAACTGTTGTGTTAAATTCTTAGCCACTTTAATCATACCTACATTTTACAGACACGTGTCTTTCATTTTCAAACCAAACCAGAAAGATACTCGCACAAAGAAATAGTGACGCCGTGGATATTCCTCTATCCGTAATGTGAAGGGAATAATATTAAACATGTTCCAGTTAGTAGCTCATTTCTGTTTCTGTATCCAGGGATAAAGGTGAATAAATTGAAAACTATATTTTGGCACTATGTACACTTGCGTGCCACATGCGATTCTCGATCTCCTCTTTGTATATCCGTTTTCATGGCCTCAACTCAAGGACTATATGGAGGGTAGTGACGGGGTCTGGCGCCTAGGACATGGCAACTGGGTTTTCTGATAAAGAATTATGAAACGAAAAAAACTCCAAATGTTTAATGCATTTGCGGTTGTATAAATGTATTTTATTGTAACTGTCGTTAACTGATGTCTCAGAACGTCTCCTGTACTGAAATTAAATCCTGTGCGGGAGAATATTCTACACAATTAACGATAACGTAGTCTACAAGTAACATCACTTACCGTAAGAGTGCCACAATTTTTCGAATAAGCTACTTTTATCAGACTCTAATGAATTTTATATAGTTTTATTCAAGGCTACAGTAAAAGAACTCCATACATTGTTTTAGTTTCTCCAGGGATGAGAAGAGCATTGCGCATTCCTACGCAAAATCAGTGGTTTGACGCACTAATAAGAAGATATTACGTTCTTTTGTTTTATTTCTTGTATCGTTGTTTCACAATACCACCATGGCAACGGTTGGACGCCTGGAGCCCTACCGGCTGTCTTGTGTACTAAGTTATAATTTTCTTTTCCAGAATTGTGGTTAAAAAAACGAAACCAGCTGCCCATGCCAGTGCAATTATTGTCCTAACCTACAGTCATTTAAATTTCTTCGCCTAATCATTATACGAGAGCACTGCAGTGTTGCCAGATTGTGACAGCATCTGATATTTTTCTGTTCGTTTGACAAAGGGTTGTACAATTGTTATATGACTGTTTACAATTAAATTACGTAAAAATTACTTTATTTTAATAAGTGTGTGGTTTTCCACGAAAAGTGCTATATTTATGTATGATATTTGATACAGATGTTTCTAAATAAGATATTGATCTACAGTTATATTCGGTAATAGTTATGTCACCTAGGTCAGTGTCTTTTAATGTAAAGCAGGGTGGTTTTTACTTTCTACTTTACACGTTTTCCTTACTGGTGGTCCAGCCTGGCGGAAATATGTAGCAGGAATATTAACTTACTCTTGTTTGTTTGTATTTCTCTAACCCCTCAGTCTACGAGCTGTGCTTAACTCTTTAAAGACAAAGCGCAGACTGCTTTATTTAAAGACCCAGTTCGCACCGCGCAGTAAACATTTTTATCTCGGTTATAAAAACCAATCAGTTGGCGTTATATAGGGCAAAAGTCGCTATTTGTTCTGAGATAAATACAAAATACAAAAAAAAAAAAAAACAGTGTGGCAGAATGTAAAATTCTTGAATGTTAAACCTGTTGGTGCATCACAAAACCAGTAGGCTTCAACAGATTAAGAGTTCAGCGAGTTGAGCAGATTCTGCTCAGCAGAATATGAAGCATTTTTATGGGACTTCCATAATCTCAGATTATTGTTATGACTATTAGGAAAAGTATTGTTTTTGTAACAAAGGTTTAATTTGACCTAATGGAGGTCTTTACACTTGAATTCTGTTTCTTATTTCTAAATATCCTGGCTTTAAATGTTACGAGCTGCGCCTGCTGGTCAGCGAGTTGAAATAATTTTTGTTAAGTTGTCCGCAGAATTAGTGAAACCTTATAAGGGTTCATTGATACCAGAAATGTTGAAAATCACTGCTTTCAATGACAGAGGCGACGACGTACCTCCGCATTATGGCCACATGATGTATGTGTCTCATGATTTTCAAGAGATACTGCGAATATTTCCCTAAACATTTGGTGTTAGTGATGAAGACGCTTATATATTCTGGAAGACATGAACCGAATAGATAGCAGCATGCTTAATTGGTTGATATTAATTAAATTTAATACCAATAAAACGTATATATCGTGTGTTTGAGTCTTAACTCTGCAGCCATATTAGTAATACAGTACTACTTACGAGTGCATTTTACATGTATGCCATCAGTATGCAACCGAGGGGTAGTCTTCAGACAAGTTCAAGATATTTAGAAGGAGGCAGACGTTATTACTGTTTATAGTTTGGTTGCACTACCACTTGCTGATGATTAAAGCTCTTTTATCTCTCTTCGTACAAACAAGCTAGTTTATGACGCGTTCAGCATGTTTTACAGTATTAACACTTAGGCGACTAATGTCATATATATATATATATATATATATATGGAGCACCCATTCTTGATGTTTCTAGATCACACACAACGACGCAGCACAGTCGGTAGGAC
>Ga0268261_10000745_pt1 | contig 21167 bp, 18 predicted proteins | sample TergutNc150P1_FD_190353 | JGI IMG/M metagenome (GOLD analysis project Ga0268261, IMG submission 190353) | Nasutitermes corniger P1 segment gut microbial community from laboratory colony in Florida, USA - Nc150 P1 (SPAdes) (version 2) | ecosystem: Host-associated > Arthropoda: Insects >...
GGCCTGCGTTACAGACCTCTGGATGTCTTCTGTTGACTCAAAATGGTGTCCTTTCATTGCCGATTTTGTTTTTTGGAATAAAAAGAAGTCACAGGGTGCGAGATCAGGTGAGTGAGGAGGCTGCGGCATCACCATAATGCCTTTGGATGTCAAAAACTGCGCTACAGAAAACGCTGCATGGGCTGGCGCATTGTCGTAATGAAGGATCCAGTTTGTGGAAATGTTTGGACGAACCCGCATGACTCTCTTTCCGAGTCTTTCAAGAATGTCTTTGTAGTAATATTGACTGTCTGTCCAGCAGGAACCCACTTTTTGTGAACAATACCCACAGAATCAAAGAAGCACACAAGCATGCATTTCAATTTTGACTTGGACATGTGTGCTCTCTTTGGCCTTGGTGATCCCTTCGAACGCCATTCCAACCTTTGGTGTTTGGTCTCTGGATCATATTGGAAAAACCAACTCTCGTCACCAGTGGTAACTCACTCCATTAAATCTGGGTCGGCTTCCACTTGTTCCAGCAGTTCAGCAGAAATGCTCATACGCGCATCCCTCTGTTGCTGTGTCAGATTTATGGGCACCATCTTGGTACAAATTTTTCTCATCCCCAATTCTTCAGTTAGTATCCGACGAACAGCTTCCTGGTTCACGTTCACTTCATCAGCAATCATGTTGACTGTCAATCTTTGATCGGATCGAACAAGTTCGCGTACTCGTGCTGTGTTGTCACTTGTCCGTGTTGTTGATGGTCATCCGCTGCGCTCCTCATCTTCAACAATGGTTCTGCCTTCAGAAAACATTTTGTGCCAGCGAAAGGCTTGTGCTCTTGACATTGCATCATCTCCAAAGGCCTGCTGAAGTTTTTCGTGTGTTGTGATGGCACTGTCACCGAGCTTAACACAAAAAAGGATGGCATACCGCTGCGCGATGTTCCGTGCTTCCATCTTCATGACGAGGTTCGCAAACACGTCTTGACACGTCAGGCACCTACTCCACAATGAGTGACTGCAAAGCCATGCCACTGCAAGTGGGGATAGAGGAAGGATAAAGGTCAATGGCTGTCTGTGTTAGCTGGCTGCAGTATTACCAGTACAGCCAGAAAAAAATTAGTCTCATTACTTTACTGTCGGACATCGTACACCTGAGTTCATGGCTCTTATTATGGTTTTTAATTTGTGGATTGTTCCAAGTTTTATTTTTGTGTCCTATAATTATTGTTTTAATTTTTAAATAACCATTTTCCCATTACTATCCTCGGACTACATCTGTTCTCAGGTGCATATCTTAAATAGTTACTGTTTTTGTATTCACCAGTGACTGAGAATAGGTCTGTCTAAGGGATCCACCAGGTTAGGTGCTTCTTTGCCTGAAAATAGAAACACAGCTGACTTCTGAAATGTTGTGCTCCTTTAAAAATTAGGTGATGGACAAAGTTCAAACAACGAAGTTAATGTCAATTAATTTTAGTCACACTCTCAGTTCTCCCTTTTGTCTACCCATGACGATTTGGCAATGCAGGCCTTGGTTTGGATCCACAAGGGTCTGGTTCACAATGATCTGCTTTGCTGTGGGCCAGTCTGACACTTCATATGTGAATCTAAGATCACCTCACATTTTTAAACATAAAATAAGGAAAATTCCTCATCTTGCATTTGGGTAAATATGGTATATACCCTGACTAGAACTGCCGCTGGTGTTCAGGGTGAAAGATTAGTTTCATCAAATGGACCCAACAGGAGCAGATGCATAATTTTTGTGTTTACCTGATGGCAGAGGAAGAGCCAGTTCCCAAAACATTCCTTGCCTTTAATAAAAATAAGAAGATATGGGCAGTTTCTGAGTTCCGTAGTATGCAACTTAAACTCAGACTCATGTGGAAAACAAATTCTGACCTATGGGAAAATTTGTTCAATTACTACTGTCTTTATAACAAGTATAATACTATATTATTAATACCCTAATTATTAAAGATATTTTATGTTTGTTTGTTTTGTATAGAAACCTCATAGAAATAACATTTTAAACATATAAACTGACACTATAAAAACATATACATAACCAAGGAGGTGTGATAAATGAGTGTGGGCGGAGTCAATTCCAATTCACGTAAACTTTGATTACATAAAAGTTTCAGGAACAGAACGCTTACATAACCTTCAAACTGCCTGTATGAAAAATCAGACATATTTGTCACCTTAGTAACATGTCACAAGCCTTTCGACTTATCTTACAAAGATCCAGAAACATATCTTGATGGATAAAGTAACATTTCAAATTCCTGTAATCTCAGTTTTCCTGTTTATCTTTGATTCAAGGCTCATTGAACTTACTTCTGAAACAGACTGGTTGGACACCAATACCATCATGCTTTCATCAGCAAAGTAAGCAGACATCACAGATTCAATAGACACAGCCCATTTTACAAGTGGGTCATGCATACTGAATTATGTGAAGGGATGACATGAAGGACACATATACTAAGCTGTGTGAAGGGATTACACAACTGCAGGAGACATACATAATGAATTATGCAAGGGAATGACATCAGGGATATGTATGCTGAATTGGGTGAACGTATGATGCAAATGACAAGAGACAAGTACAGCAAAATTCCGTTAATCTGGCATGCAAAAGACTGAACAGGTGCCAGACTGTTGGATGTTATGGATTATCAGATGGTGCCTATACCGACCTAAGATCTTAAAGGTAATTTGTTGTTCTTGCTCCCATACCTAAAATCTTTCAACATCTGTCACTCAAAAAGGTCCTTCACACTTTCACTTGATGCCATAAGCTGTCATAATTCGTCCTTCTTATTCTTTACATCATATATAGTTGATAATCCAATGTTGTATAAAGCCACAACCTCTCTTCAATTTTCACCACTTATAAAAAGGTAAAGCAATTCCATTACAGGCCTGGGCAGGCCCTGAGGGTTCCAGGAGGCTGAGGCTCCGAGATTTCAAGACAATCGGCACATGAAGGTGGTAAGGTTGTCAGCCCTATGCACCGGCCGCCTTTACCCCCAGGAAATATTCCTGGTACTCATTTCTGTTAGAGGCTGAGTCGACCCCAGGGCCATAGTGCAGCTGGAAGGATTGTGTCAATGAAAAATTCCAATAACACCATTGGGAATCAAACCCGTGACCTTCTGGCTTGTAGCGCAGTGCCTCAACCAACTGCGCCACCACGTGCCCCCATTTTCACCACTTATAAGTCTCATAATTATTTCACATTTCTGCAGAATTGTTAGAGTTCCTTGTGTCCTCTTGCCAACAGTACCTTGTTTACTCATCTTGGGATCTTTCGGTCATAACTCTTTTCTACATGGTGAAGTACGTTTGTATATTACAGATCATCATTACATATTACTTATCTAAGAGAGATAAATTAATAAAAACAAGTAAGAAAATAATACCCCCTTATGTAACACATAATCTTATAGGGATAAAATAATAATTTTAAAAAATCCTGCCACAATGAAAATTCTTTAAAGGAATATAATACAAACTGTCTGAACAGACACATGTATCACAGATGAATCAAAGTTTGTTACAACTTTCACAGACAAAACCTATTTCCAAAAAAATTAAAAAAAAGTTGTTTCCATTACCAAAACAAGGCACTGGACAGTATTCTTCTACATATGTCAGTTTAGGAGCACAACTTTCTCAGCTAATGTGCCATTCATCCACAAACATTGTACTTACAATACCATTCAAAAAACTACTTACTATGTAGGTATGGCTGATGCATAATGTATTGACTTGTTCATACACTCATGTCGAGCCTGAAAAGGAAAGAGCATATGACACTGACAACACTGTGTGAAATTAAATCTATATTTAATAGAAATATTTAATTAAATATTTTCCCACAACACAGCATCCCACAAAAAGACACATAAGTAGCATATACAACATTTACAGCAGATTAATTACTAACTCCAGGGGCCAGTCAGCCTTGTTATTTATCCAATAACATTATCAACAGCTTATACTACATACAGAGAAAGGAAGTGCTTAGTGAATAATGAACTGGAAAGGATATGAAAAGAGGAAGCCAATGCCTAATTTAAGCACTATTCTGGCATTTGCCTGGCCTGAGAACAATATGAAAAACCTAAGTCATGTCAGGCAGTGTGTACACTGATATATGCATCAGGTTCCACAGGCACACAAAGCAGGAGTGCTACCCACTCCACTACTGCGTCCTTCAGATACTAACTCAGCTGCTTACAAAATTTTCCACCTTACATGGACTAGTAACGTTCGTTACTGTGTTCCAAACAGCCTGCAGGTCAATAAAAGAGCGAGGTGTGCAATCACATGCAAGCATGTTCAGACAAATCAAACTCTACTTCTGCAAGCTAATATAGAGGTTGGACTCCCATTAAAATACATCACTTGCTTACAGATTTGCACATCAATTAACAATTAAAAGCAAAATCTGTCAGTAAAAAAAAAGTTAAGGGAAGTTAGTATACCAAAAATTCTAAATGAGCTTAAAACAAATTATTATAGTCCCATCCAACACTACCATGTTATTTATTCAGGAATGACTATATGTTTTGATCTAAAAAGACCATCATCAGGCCACCATTACAAAAACTTTAAAATAAGGTATAATACAGTGCAAATTATGCTTGTTCTATGGAATCCCATTTGACTTACAAAGGGTACACAACACAAAATTTATATAAAATTATATAAAAATCATTGGATTGGTAATGTCCAAGTCGTGCATAAAAATGTCAAATATACAAAGAAAAACTGTTAAAATAGTTGAAATAAGATTTTTAAGTGTGTAAAAACTATTGATTCACAAGTGTTGGCCATGTGATGTGAACCTCAATGAAAATATTATAGTGTAATTCACCGTGTTTATAGAAAGGCCATAAATATGTCCATACCAATGTCCTGATATATATTCCCTAAATATTAATTATGATCATCTAGCTGCCTTATGAGGAAATGTCATATTCTGTAATCACACGTTCAACGATAAGGATATCTCATTATTTTTATAAGGTGTATTGGAGGATTGGCATGACATAGATGAATGCATGGCGCATGACATCTTGCAACTTAATCTGAATAAGGGCGTACATGGGGACTTATTCTGAATGAGGGGACATGGGACCTTCACTCCATCAGCAGAGTCCTTCTGGAAAAGCTAACAGTTTTTCAACTATTATCTGTCTTCACCAAACCAATGTTTCATGCACCACTTCTCAATCACCTAGTTACATTGTTTAACTAATACTCCAACAAGTTGTAGTATTTTTTATGAAAACAGATAATTATAAACATAATGCACAGTACGCAGAACATTAAGTTTCTCTGCTGGTCAAGCAATTACTTTCATTTTTTAAAACCCAGACGTTTATTCAAGAGCCTACCACTGGTCCCCGTCCTTTGTCAGGTGAATTCAGTTCATACTTTTATATCCATACACTTTAATATTATCCTACATCTATGCCCAGGTCTTGAAAGTGGTATCTCTCCTTCAGGTTTTCCAAACAAAACATTATGTGCATTTCGTTCCTCCCATGCACACAACAGGCCTGACCCATCTCATTTTCCATGGCATCATCTCCCCAATAACATCTGGTGAGCAGTACCAATCATTAAGCTCCTCATTATACAGTTTTCTTCAGCTTCAAATTCTAACCTACATATACATATTAAATACATGACTACACCCACAATGCTGCACTAGTTGAGTTGAGTTTTGGGATGGGGGAGGAGGAGGACTGAGTTCCATGATACCTTAGATTTAATATATATTTAAAAAAAAGTTCACCCTAGAACAGGCCACAAAGACCCAGAGGGGAAGTACAGGTATAGCTCTACACTTTCTTTAACCTTAGCACTAGATGGTTGTGGGTGGTCAATGCCACACCATGGCTGCTTACCCCTGGGAAAGACCTGGTACCCACTGAGCACTACCATATATCATCACAAGAAAAAAGGTCATTTCCCATATATTTCCACAACAACAAAAGAGGACGCATTCAAGACAAGAGATTAAATAAAGGGAATATAAAGTCAATATGTTACTAAATAATATTAAAATTGTCACTGCAAAAAAAAAAAAAACACACACACACAATATATTTATATATAATCAGAACAAAAATTATTTAATTTTGTGTACAATATATAAAGTATGTATAGTCTTTTGCCAATTTTCTAGTCATCTTCCTTTTTAAGTGACCATTCATACTTCTCTGTAGATTGGATTTCGTTTAGTAGTTGCAAATTTCTCTTTTCAAGCATTTCATTCACATAGAAAAGAAGTACTTCTACAGCCCCAGTAGCTTACTTGTTACTTAGTTTACTTTTGACTGTAAACCACTGTTCTTCCAATAAAAACACTGAATTATTATTGGAAATATTTATCACTGACCTATGATCGCTTCCACCTATAGCAACTTCATGGTAGCCAATGTTATTTTCCTCAAATGACTGAAATGCAGCTTCTGTCTTCATTCTTGCACTTCATTCATCTTGTCCCTCTGCTAGCACAAAGGTCTTTTTTATGCTTTTCTAGCAAAAACTACAGATCTCTGCTGTCAATGACACTGAATCTTGCTTTCATTCACAAAATGATTTTTAGATTGAATTTGTTCCTTTAATAATAGATCTTCTTGTTTTCTAGAGTGCTGCACATTCTGTTCCACAGCACACAGAATTTCCCATGCTGCATGCCTAATTAGCATTAATTTAAAATTAGTATCATAACTGCAATTCACTGATTTTGGTGTTTGAAATGCTGTTGTACCTTTCCTTTCAACATAATCATCCACAATTTTAGTCATTAATTTAAGTCAACTGACTTCCATAATTAATGTGATATGCAATGAGCTGTCAGAATGTCAATAATGAAACCTTAAGTGCAAAATAATGTGTGTGATGTTTGTAGCAGATGTGTATTTTTCTTCAATGACTAAGCTGCAGCAGATACAAAAACATCTGTCCTGTTGATAGATAGTGTTTAACTTTGTGCACAATTATTAGGTGACTATTCATTTTCCAGATGCAAAGTTAGGAAGAAAATCATGTCTTATATTTGGGTAAATATGTTACAAGTAAAAGACTGGCAATATAGTCTTCTTGTGGAGATACAGCTGCTGTCTTCTTTAACTTTCAAAATAAGATGGATGTGAATGCTTTGCCATTTAATGCCCTGGCCATATGACACCTGAGGAAACAGTACCTAGAAAACATAGGAGAGGAGGCCATGAAAACCACAGCACCCACATCTCTGCACCTACCAGAAATCATACCCCATTCACATAAAGCATTACACTGTACTTACTTGAATGAAGATTTCAATTATTTACTAAATCACTGGAATATCTGGGTCACCATACAATCCTGCAAAGTTACATGTTCTGCATAGACAGTTTCCTGAAAACTGAATGTTATGAAAGGGAGTCACCTTATATTTCAGTAGACAGTACAGTCAAACATGATTCATTATATGATGCAACCCAAACACGTCGTGCTTACCGAGTAGTATTTCGGAATATTTTCACATTCCAAAATTGGTTTAGTCCTTGTAACTGGAAGATATTTTCTGTTGTAACTGTAGCAAGTGTAATCAGCAAGAGAATAGTCCCAATCTATGGTCAGGTTTGTCTAGAACACATAGAACAAAATACAACACATTTTTACCCAACCAAATTTTCCCATACATTAAACCATACAAAACTGCTCAAACTTTACCTCTGCCTGTTTGAAGCAATGGTAACAGTCCAATTTATGAATCTATACCCACTTTTGGTATAGATTAATTACATCAAATTTCACCAGAACCAGAAAAACAATTCAGGCACTGAAAGCAAAGATACTGGAAGCTGTTCGCAACAATGTTAGAATGAAATGCGCCAACATCAAATATGTTTGAAAAGTTTTACAGAGAACATCCTGTAATAATGTTTACCCAAATCAAGCTGCTTGACAGAAGGCTTACGGGATGGGATATTTGGTAGTTTGCTGGACAGGTACTAACATTTGGAATGAACTTACTGCCTGCTCCAAAACACTGGTACACAGTGTCACATTCCAAAAGCCCATAAAATTAAAATATGCCCATACAGAATCTATTTTCATGCAAATATCCACTAGACAAGTACTGTTACATTAACACATGTATATGTGTACCTTAGCATCATCACACTCAGCAGTTACAAAACCCATCTGAACTCCATGTTCAGGATCATGAATATTTGCATATTCACTAGATGGAGGATGTGGCATCCAACGACCCGTCCATGGAATCTCTGGAGATTCTGTCAGTGGTTGCTCAAACTGTCCATATGCCACTGCTGCCAAGATGGCAAAACTGACACACACAAACATGGCAATCCAATTCCCAATGTTAGCATACATATCAGCCTTTCCCTGTGGACAGTGAATTTAATCTCTATTCACAAAAAAAACTCTGCTCCACAATATGTAACCGGTAATATTAATCCTTTGGCTTTTGCGGTCTACTTTCAAAATACTGAATCGACTTTCGGGGTTCAGCCACGCACAGAAATGTTAATTTCCCGACGTTTCGAAAACTTCTGCAGTTCAATCCTGGAGATGGCAACGGCGTTGGCGATAAAACAAGAAATCTCCTTCTTCTACGCGATCTAATGCCAAAAGTCAATCCAAAGCACAAATGATATTTAGAGGCCTAATTGCACAAGCAGAATAGGGAGCTGCGAAAGAGAAACTTTAGTTTCGGTGCGAGCACATCGACAAACCATATAAACTTTGCGCTCACTTCTAGCATGAGGCCCAAGTAACGGTAACGCGCACATAAGATAACACAGCACATTCCTCATAATTAATACGTAAACTAATTTCTTCACATTTAAATACATGTATACTTTAACAAAGGCTACGAATGAAGTTACCATATGTCCATTCCACCTCCACGATTACGATCCAATCTGACACATACGTCCTAATACCTGACTAGTTTGAAACGCAATCTATACCTGTTCATGAGTACTTCCACTTCGAAGTCCGGCATCCGTAGCTCAATAGACAAAAGTGTACTTTACATTTTTCACTCCGTGCATTGGGTTAATTGTTACAAATTAGACCAACGAAATGCACACGCTACAATGTTTTAATTTACAAAACTACTACATGTTTCAGGCCTCAGTGGCCCATCATCGGGGAATGATATTAGGATGGTCTAGAATTTGTTTCATACAACTGTACACCCCGATTATGGGTCAATGAGGCCCGAAAAATGTAGGAATTTTGTAAATTAAATCAATTCATTGTGTGCGTTTTGTTGGTCTAATTTGTAATAGATGAAAAGTGTATTCATAGACTCATGTAACACGTCTAACGGTTCCGTAAGGATGGAACGAATGACAGAACAAAATTAAATCTACTACTTACTTACTTACTCCATGGAGCAGAGCCCTTTTTGAGAAGCTAACCAGTAAACTTTGCAGCAAGTCAAGAAATTCCCCACATTTATGGAACCCGAAAGTCCCTCACCATACCCATTAAATCTACTACACGGATACTATGTATTGGAGAAAGTAATGTCATGTCCTCCGTTCAAATAATTTTGTCCTACATTGTACTTCATGGAATTTACCATTGCTTTTGCAACCCTTGCATTTCTGTGTGTATCATCTACTGGAAAGCAAAAAACTTGAGAATAATGCCGTTACCGATCTTTCAACATGGCGGCCGGCGAGTGACTAAAGTTGGTGGCTCAGCGGGCACACTTCACTGTGTTTGGGACACGAGACGCTTAGCTCTGACACAAACACTATGGATCAGACAAACAGTACACGACACTCCTAACCTTCCTCCATAGATCATTTGCTTTTGTCCGCCTCGAACGGACATAAACACGCAACACAAGCAATTCCTTCAGTCGCGTCGAAAGAACCACTACTACCGTGACGGCACTATTCTCAAGTAGTGCGAAAAGGTGTAATTGATGAATTAATTAATGGGATCTTGCAACAATTAGAATAAATGTTTGGAAATTCATTCCAATACAATCTGTTAACATACCTGAATCGGATGGTCTACAATCCGTTTCTGATGCATCTCCTTCCGAACCAGAATCGTCCACAAGTTCATTCAGAGCGTCTACAAAATGCACATCATCGAGAAAACGGGACATTTTTCTTTCTGAAAACTCTAAAATCAACACTAACAACACACGTACAGCACGAACTGCAGACCACAACGTGACTGTAAACAGCTGAGTGTGAACGCTTCTTTTTTTGAAATAGTGCAAACAAAGTCCTCAGATGGCAGGACCAAAGGGAGGGCTGTTCAGTGAAAGCTTCCATGTAACCCAAACCCAAGTTCAAGTCGTCTACGTTACAGTACGTACGCGAAAATACAGGCATGAATTGCACTCGGATGTGGGACGCACAGCAAGTTGGAAGAGACCGATCCCCGCTTGGTCTTGGGCTTCAAAGTGTAGGAGGATCTTGTACAGTGGACACTGGTCACTGAACCAGAAGATGAAGAAGATTCTGACACCCATGTGGACAAACTTTAATTGACTACCAGGGTGCTGTGAAGAAAGATTTCCAGATTGCAGATGACAAAGTGTCAGGCTGACCACTTCATAGAGGGATACCTGCAATTTTAAGCACAAGTTGTAGGCTGTCATAACACCATACAAGGAAGTGTATAAGGACATGCGGACATACTGAAGAGGTAAAGGCGTTTAAAGGCATTGAAGATCACCTCTTTCCTAATGAGGTCTTCACTTTTCCTTTTGCTATGCACTGTGCCTCATTCAGTCATCCTGACAACTTTTATCTGGATCACAGACATCATTCCAGCAAACACCAAAACAGATGTTTTTGTCTTTACTAAGCATTGCATTGTATATTACCACATTCTGTGTCTTTGAGTTCCCATAACACCATTTTTTTAATGAGGTCTCAACATCAAGCACGATAGTATTATTGTTTGTTGAATTTTTCAAGAATGTAACCCTTGTAAGTGGCAAGGGTTTGCTGTGATATATGTGTACCAGTTGTCGGTTTGATTTAAATAGAACTTGTGTGAGTTGGAAATTATTTTTTTACTGTATCCTAGGTGTGAAGTTGCCTGGGTGACTAAATTTTGTATGGTGGTGTCTAATATTTGTTGATCTTGAGTATGGAACTTGCTTCCAGTCATCCTTCGGGCACCTAAAATGCTGAGGTTGTGCCGAGATTTTGGGAAAATTCTGGACCCTTGTTGTATTGATTCAATATGTGGACCTAAGAATGATGAAGTGGGTATTGTAGGATAGTGCATAGTGAGAATTACATTGTTTGTACACATGACATAAAATTGTTATTGTATGGTAGTAAAGTCTTGGAGGCTATAATGAACTGCGTATGCAGCTAGGATTCTGACCACATGGGATGCATACAAAAATATGGCATGACATATATGTCAGAAAATGTTCACTCAAGAGTGGCCAAGAAGGAGATGTGAGGTTAACATTAAAATGGTTCTTAGGTAAATAGTTTATGAGGCTGAATGTGGATGAAACTGAAACAAGATTAAATGACATGTCTATAAAGTTTGGAACAGTAGAATTTGGATTAATTTAGGCCTCCAATATGTCTGGAATATGGCTTTGTCGTTTGTTATTAACTTTGCCAAGTGGCTGTATGTCATTTGGTAAGAGATGAGGATTAGTAAGGATGTGGCAGGTAGCAGCTTGATGACATGGTTTATAAATGAGGTAGTACTAATATAATATTTTCTGCATGCAAATGTTAGACACACTTTTAGCATAAGGGATGTACATATGGCATTGTTATTTAATGATAGTTAATGTCTGTGCATGTGATTTTGTCCAGAATGCAAAACAAAATTACAAAATAAGGGTAGGTAATAAATTCTTCGAAAATATGGCGGAGTTAATATATTTTGGAATGACTCTAAGAAACAATATTGCACACATGAAGAAATTAAGAGCAGATTAAACTTAAGGAATGCCTGCTACAATATGATCCAAAATCTTCTGACATACTATTTGCTATAAAAAAAATGTTATTATTAAAATATACACAATTATAGTGTCTCCTGATATTTTATATGATAGTGGAACTGGGGTAGCATAGTTGGAATAGTGACTGGGCTATAAGTTTTGGACCATCATTCAAATTCTGACAGGGGTAAGAGATTTTTCTCTTCTCTAAAATGTCACGACGGCTTTTAGTCCCATCCTGCCTCATATTCAATGGGTACCAAGGTGCTTTCACAGGGATAAAGTGGCCAGGGTATGATTTTGACTAAATGACTAGTACTGAGGTTAAAGGTAGGTACACACTTGTAACGTTAGCGCGTACCATAACACTGTATGGTGACAGTGTGGACGGGACTCATGACCGTGTAACGTATCAAAGTTGGTTATGTGGTAACATTACGGGCTTGTTTGGTGTGCTGTCGGTATTTGGCCATTGCATCGAAAGATGATACGGTTACGGCCTTAGCAGGTCTGGACATGCAACGTGACATGTCACCACCATCTACTCTTTTATCTTTTTCTTTAAAGCATAATGTATATAAATGTACAAAGCCGCTGCTAGCTGCAAAGACATCGCTTGGACTCCCACAACAAATTGGGAACCCCTATGTGTAACGCTCACAGGATACTGTTATGCCGTGAGGCACGGGATGAAAGTTCAGCTCGTAACTCCGTATCATGTCAGTCACTTGCAATGTTATGGAGTTATGGTATGCAGTAACGTTACAAGTGTGTACCCATCTTAAGAATTAGTGGAGCTGTACCTCTATTCCACCCATATGCATTCATGTTGTGGACAGAGGCAAATTTTCTTTCACCTTGTCTGTGGGTGTGAAAGGTTTCTCAATTTAAAGGAGAAGGCATGAATGAGAGGACAGTATTAAAATAGATAATAAAGGAGGGATGGGAAGGCATGGACTGGATTGATCTGGCTCAGAACAGGGACCAATGGCAGCCCCTTGTGAACATGGTAATGACTTTCTGATTACTTAAAATGCAGGGAGTTTCTTGAACAGCTGAGAAACTCTTATCTTCTCAAGAAGAACTGTGTTTCATGGAGTTAGCGAGTTAATATCTGTGTAACATGATCTTAATTGACTGTTTAATTTTTGCAGTTGATGAGAGTCTGTGAAGCTCATACAGTGTGGAGTTGATGTTGATGCTTAAAGTAACATTTTTGCACATTACTTTAGAAGAGTATGTGTATTAGCAGTATAACAGATTGGAAATGTTGGACATTGCTTAGATGAAGGAACAGTGACCTTTAATACATAAACAAGTTCCAATGGCAAGAAAGCCTGAAATATCAGGTGGAGTTATATTATCCCCCAGCATACACAAAAATCCTGCAGTAACCTGTTCTCAAAAATCATTTTCCACATAAGCAGGTTCAGTGGAGAATGAAGAAGAAGTCTCGATGATATCAGAGGATGGCACAGAAAATCAGGACACACCGGTGGGTGCAGCATCAATAGCGAACATATCGGTATTCCAGAGTTAAAAAGACTTTGGCAACTGAAAGTGAGGGTGTTGTGAGGAGGAAGTATTCTGATGATGACATAATTGTTATTAGGCCTATAATCACACCTCCAAGAATATCACCAAGTGCTGCAAACAGAATAAATTGTGATGTAAGGAGCTTGTATCGGAAACAATACATGAAAAAATGCGCAGTATCTAGTAAATGTTCATCCACACAGAGTAAGACTGACAGTTCTCCTGCTAGACTGTTCAGTCTGTCCTCTTGCAAAAACAAAACAGTGAAAGCAGATGTGGCCTTTCCAATCCAAAATGAGGGCCCATACAGATATAATGGTACTGGCATATTAAGTAATATTTATCAGAATGCAGTACTATCTAGTAATACCACAGCACTTTCTTCAAAGGTTGTAAAAGTTTCTACCAGAAGTGAAATTTCAAAAGCAGGAAATAAACCAGCAGTTGTGTTGAATACAGTAAGAGCATTAACTAGTGGAGAGGCATTAGTTGAAAACTCAGGCATTGTATTGAAGAACACAGCTCAAAAATATACTGCCAATCTCAGTTAAGAACAACATTGCCAGTTCTACCACTGTGTGTGAAAGTGACATGTTTCCAGCAGCAAGTACATATAGAAGAACTAAGTCCACATTGCCCTCAGAAGATTGTGAAATTTTAGAGGGTAAAATAATGTCCGCAGAAACTAAGACAACACATACTTCTGTTACCAACAGAAATGAAATGCCTGCAACTACCCTCTCAGATCTGGTGGCTGTATTACCCCCTGGTACTTTGAAAGTTCCAGTAGACAGAGATACATGTGAAAATTTTATGTTGTCAGAAACATACTTATATGCTAGTGGGCAACATGCATTTTCTTCAGGTCATAAAACTTCCCTGTCCAGTCCAATGCTTGTGCAAAAAAAAAAAAAAATTCAAATAAAGATATAGTTCCAGACCTAGCAAATTCAGACAAGTACAAGCAGTCTGCTTTGTCTTCAGAACATTCTGTAGCGTCACCATCTGAGATCTGCACTTCAGTTGTTCCTTGTGACTACTTCAGAAAGTGGAAAGACACCAGACAAAAGAGCGCAACATCCAATGGTTACAAAGGTGGAGACAGTTTTAAATAAACTGCATTATTATATGGTGGTGTCATACTCTGATACTGAGAGCAAAGAGTTGTGTCACCACTCGTCAGACAAAGTACAGGACATATGTTTTACTTCCACAAATACCAGTACATTAGTTCAGAATAAAAAGTAGTGTCTGAAACTGGACATGACCAATCTCTTAGTATCTCTGTTGCTTGTAAAGACAACACATCCACTACCACTACCTCTAAGCAGATTGCTCCTGGTTCACCATTATGCTCAAATGTTGGGAGCAAATGCAAAGAAACTGGCATATCACTAGAAGTCAGGGGAAGGAAAAAATAGCTTGTGTTGCCAGAAACCATTCTGTTTCTGATCTACTTGACTTGCAAGTCCCTGTGTCTTTGTCTGGTAGTTCGACTCCTTGTTTAAGAAATACACTTACTACACAAAAATATAACTCTGCGTTTGTGTGTAGTACAACAGAAACACAATATATAAACTGTGCTGTAACCATTAGGAAACTGGTAATGGCCCAGTGTCAGTCATGCACTACTTCCAGTATTTCCATTGCTTGTAAAGAAAGCACATCCATTGAATGTAAACACATTGTTTGTGGTGCACCATTGTGCTCAAGTTTTGAAAACAAAGGCAAAGAAATTTGTTTGCTACCAGAAATCAAGTGAAATAGCATTTCAGACTGTACTGTGAGAAAAAGTACAGAACCTGTTCTGCCTAAGTTGGAAGTAACTGGATCTTCTTCTGGTAGTTCTGTAGGTTGTGTGGGCAGTATGGGTAACATATATAAACACTTCTGTGTAATACACCACATGAAGATTTAGGTGGGCCTGCTGTAAAAAACTGTCTGTGAGTTGAACATAGCCCAGGCTTAGTCACAGAATCTTAAATTGTCTCGTGAAATCTCTCAGCAAATTCAAACTTTGTGAATTGAAATATGCCATTTTTAAATTGTTTTATTTTAATTAACTTATTTGTGGTTCATATTTTCAAGATTTATCATATGGATTTAAAGCCTTGATCTTTGAGTATGCATGCACATCGTAATGGTGTATGTACACACCAGTGGGTTCTGAATTGTACTGGCTCTGTAATAGTTGGTGTAATGTCAGCCACATTTTTAAGTATTGCAGTTGAGAGCTTCATATTTTGATTTATCCTGGGAGGTCCCATATTTGGCTTTTAACCTAAGGTCATCTCTCATGGCAGGTTTTTCTTAGTTTTCTGCAATTCAGCCATGGAAATGTATGAATTGTGTTTGACTCTCTGCTGTATTCTGATGCTATCCTATCAGTTACTTGAATGATCTGTTTATAACTTCTTTCTGTTGTACAATATTTAAATACCTCCAGGACTTTAAGTAAAGGATCAGTGTATTTAGCAATGAAATTTCAGAATTTGCTAAAATTTGTAATAAGAGGTACACTGAACCAAACTGCCGTTGCATTTTGAATTTCATATAGTCTGTAGGAAATATGGAGTAAGTTGTAAGGTCAGCACTGGTTTCATACTTGGTTTGAGAAATGTAAAAGTGTGTTACTATAGCATCTTATCCTTGATGACACATTTTTAAGTAAAATAATTTCAAATTATAGTTCTGAAGAATTAAGAAGTCCTTATGAACATGCTGAAACTTGCTGAACTGAGGTTATTGTGTCATACATTTCAGATTCCATCAGATATAGAACCCTTGTCAACACTGATTCAGGCTGGAATACAATATGGATGAAGTCAACAGACCATAAATGGAAGTTAGAGAGGTGACTGTAGAGCCATGATTAAGAGCAGGTATGTAGTGTTTTTACCCAGCTGCAGAGCATTGGTAAAAAATGAATATGTATTACAAAATATTGGTATGGAATTGTATGTAATAAATCTGATTTGTAACAAGTTTTGTATGTGCACCCCATTCACTGAAACTGAAAACCTAAAGTACAAAAATGAATTAATATTCTTCCTCTAAGAGCTGCTTTGATTTCTGTGTTGCTGAATGCCCTTGAGATGCTGCTTTCTACACTATGGTCAGCTAAAATGCAAATGTCATTTCATAATTTATCCACATTGTTGTCTTTTATTTGCATAAAAATACTTGTAGTTTTAAAAATACCAATTTATATAGCTGACAGCTGGTGTGTCTATTTCAGAGTCTTAATCTGATTTAGAGGCACTTGAAGTAGAGGATTGCCTGAAAGGTTTACTAGGAGACCATCTAGCACTTTGTGACTGACAAGGTGCCACATCTTTACTTCATGTCTGATGTCATGGATAGTGTGTTTATGATATACATTGCCTGTAAACACAAATGAACCTGGAGCAGCCAGCTAGGGCACTTTCACTGCCTTAAACTCTTCTTGTTCTTTGCCATATAACCTTTCCATTACTCATTACCAGTTCACTAGGTTTAGATGGCTGTTTTATGTTAGGCAGTGTTTCTGTGCTATGGTTTACTTTTCTAGGAAGATCATACATTATGTGTGTATTTGTTAGCACCATTTTCTGCACACTTTTGTTCTAACTGTAGAATCTACACTTTGATGTCACTTGCTTATATCTCACATTGTATAGGCAAGCTGTTGTTCTATATATATGCTAGAATATGCTCAAAATACCCCTCAAGAACTTTGCATTTTGGTGGCAAAAAAAAAATTGTGATGCTGGAAACATCACCAACTGTGGAAACTTTAATCTTTAACTTGTTCATCCCCGCTGTGTTGACAGAAAATATTTCAACACAACACACAACAGTCGAAGTTTGCCCAACACCTGATAAAACATGGGCATGTATTTGGCAACATAGAAAACATTATGGAGATTATGCAGCTCCACAAGAAAGGCACACATCTCAACACACTAGAAAAATTCTATATACACAAGGAATACTCAAATAACAACCACCTCAATGAAGAATACGCTGACAACAATAACCAAATCTTCAATACGATTCTATACGTGAGCAACAACATGGTGACCAACCCCCCAACTTAGACACAACATGACCGTGACAGAGGCAGGTCAATACCCCAGACCGACCAATACCCACCCACACACCAGTCTCTCTCTAGCAGTCTGACTCAAGACACAAGAGATTATACAACCACCGGCTAGCCTCACCACACGGGACACTGTGGTACACAGCGTCCAGCACTTCGAACCAACACTCCAACACACAAGTAAGTCCAACCTGATTACCCCCGTACCACCGCCCGGTGTGCAACATTGCTACTTTCAGTATCAAGATCTGTGATCTTCATATATAACACACCCCTCACCTGTTGATTTTCCACAGGCGCAAATGCATGGCTACTAATGGAACCACACCTGTACATACCATGCCTTCATTTCTGAAAACCTAAAGGAGGTCATTTATTATATTTCCCCACTTAAACCGGCATATACATCTAAATACCCCGCTACGAGACGCCACATATGAGACCCATGGACCACCACGAGTCAGCAAAGAATTCTTACAATAGACAATAGCAATAAGACTACAGGGCACCTAACAGCCACAAAACGGGGAATACTGCCGGATGACCACATCAACGTTCTCCGCTCCATCCAGCCCATGCCACCGAGAATACACTCGAGCTGTACATAGGTTCTAATTACGATTCCGTACCCTCACATTGTGGTCGTTTATTTTTGTGTACATCACAGTTTATCACCCATCACCCCAAAGTTCTATCACGTCATTATATCTAGCATTGTTCATATGGCATTAATGTAACTAATCCTTAAGGTTTAAGTATCTATAGGCTTAAATGTACATTACAACAAACAGTAGTTGACTCGAACACGTATAAACATCTTGTAGACCTGATGATGACCCAAATGAAGGGGTCGAAACATGTTGTCAAACCAATAAATCAATGAAAACGTAGGCCAATTTGTCTACAATACAGCTGTGTTTTGTGACTGTCCCATACCTTCAATATATGTGGACACTTTACTGAACTTTCCAAATGAGTAATTTAAACTATTAGACCCAACAAAAATATTGTAAGAAACCCTCTACTTCATTTCTTTGTGAGAATTCCCAGCCAATGTTATCAATTTATCAGCCCACATGCTAGGCAAAAAGTAAACCTATTTCCGAATTTTAAGTTGCTCTTGCGCATGCCATGAGAGTATATGTGGGAGGCACAGCTCCACCCATTCATGAAGTCAACACTAGACAGAAGTGAGTAATCATCTTCATGTCCCAGGCACTTTACCCCACAGGAAAGAACCCTCAGCAACTAAGGAATGTAAGGCCACTTGGGACCGACAGCCAGTCTGGCTGCTGTGCAATACAGGTAATCTCTTGTCCCTGCCAGGAATTACACCATTTCCCAGTTACCCAGTTTATAACCTTATTATTATTCAAATATAAAATGAAATTTCTTCCCAGACAGAGAATGTTACTGAATCCAAATTAGGTTGGAAATAATGATAATAATCCATTTATAAATGGGAACAGTAATTTTACTGCAGACACAAACTCACTTTACTACAGAATCGTCTAGCAGTGCACTGAAACACTTTCAAACATCCTGCCCATAAACCGGAGATTCATCCCACTGATTGGTACTCAAAGCATTTACTGAAAAAGTCAGTATCTCACTTGCTTCTTCAAACCTGTAAACAAATCATGGTATAATACAATACTTGCTAACCAAAACTAATGTAAAGCATTAACTCTTAAACTATACATCATATAGACATGCTAAGGAACATCCACAAAATTTTAAGTGGTTATTCATTACTTTATTTCAAGTGTAAAAGGCCGAATCAAAAAGGGGTGAAAAAATTGTAACACTGTATGAAATGAATACTTCCACTAGAAGTGGCCAATTTTCCAACAGGACATAAAAAGTCCATAAACCAGGAAGAATGGAGAAGAATACATGGCAAAAATTTAATTAAGGATAGTATGTTTTGCGAAGGTAATGTCAGCATATCCAATGATTCATGTAGTGATTTCCAAGAAGTTCTAGATTCAGAGCCAGTTATAATTGATTATTTTCTTTTGCACCTGAAAGACTCTTACTTTCTGTTAAATTGCCCTAGAATATGATGCAATACTCCATTATGCTGGGTACGCAGTAGCGCAGTTGGTTGAGGCACTGTGCTACGAGTCGGAAGGTTGCGGGTTCGATTCCCGATGGTGTCATTGGAATTTTTCATTGACATAATCCTTCTGGCCGCACTATGGCCCTGGGGTACACTCAGCCTCTAACAGAAATGAGTACCAGGAATATTTCCTGGGGGTAAAGGCGGCCGGTGCATAGGGCTGACAACCTTACCACCTTCATGTGCCTATTGTCGTGAAATCTGGGAGCCTCAACCTCCTGGAACCCTCAGGGCCTGTCCAGGCCTGAAATGGAATTGCTTTACCTTTACCTTACTCCATTATGGAGTAAAAGTAAGCAAAATTAATCATCTCCGCCTAGTCATACTGCTCCAATGATACATGGATCTAACTGTGTAACATGCACTGCTCATTTTTGGCAGGTTTTTCTTTCAAATTATTCTCCCAATTCATATATTTGTCTCATTTTAGTCCAAGAAATTTAATGTTTGTAGCTTCTTTCATAGTTTTCATTTTGATAAGTAATTTGGAATAGATAATTTTGAGAATGGTTTGAGCTAAATTTAATTATGTCTTTTCTATATTTAAGGATAACCCTTTAACTGATAAACCTGCAATCATATAATTTAGTGTAGAGTTTAATTTTATTTGTAGGTCATTCAAATTGTTAGCAATGGTTAACACGCTTGTTTCATCTGCATATGTTTTACATTTAACATTAGGATTTATAGTGTTAGGAAGGTTATTTATATAAATTATGAATAATAGTGGCCCCAAGATTGATTCCTGGGGTACACCACTTTCTATTGTGTTCCAACTGAAAGAAAATTTTCCTTTTTGATTTTGTGGCTATATATTAACCTTTTGCTTCCTATTTGTAAGATATGTTTTAAACCAGTGGGCACTTGCTCCACAAATTCCATAATGTCACATGTGTTGCTGGATTTTGTTTTTGTTTTTTTTTTTTATATAAAAGTCCATTTAGTACCATTAAATGTTAGCGTCATTGTATATAAAATGCAAATGTGATTTACATGTATATATGTGTGGGTGAGAATGAAACTTATGTCCATGTATACAGAACAGCACAGGTGTGGAAGAACCATCATTGACTTGGCAGCAATCACACAGTTGTACCAAAATGTAAAGCAAAGAACAGAAAAAGGGTCGGGTGTGTGTGTGTGTGTGTTTGTGTGTGTGCGTGCGCGCGCGCGCGCTTGTGTGTACGCATATCTTCATCTGATGGAATAACGAAGCCGTGTATAAGTAAAACTGGAAGAAACGTTGCGTTATAACAACGTCGTAAAACAGCAAGCTTAGCCAAATTACGTATTCTGAGTAAACCTGGCCTAGGGAAGCAAAGACCAGCTTGGCACGTTTGATCCCGTTTGTTTAACTAAGCGGTAGTTGGTACGGGTATCGTGTACGTGCCATGAAACACGTGTTTTATTCATCTCTACCATTTTGCCCCCCCCCCCCCCCCC
>Ga0268261_10000746_pt1 | contig 21167 bp, 21 predicted proteins | sample TergutNc150P1_FD_190353 | JGI IMG/M metagenome (GOLD analysis project Ga0268261, IMG submission 190353) | Nasutitermes corniger P1 segment gut microbial community from laboratory colony in Florida, USA - Nc150 P1 (SPAdes) (version 2) | ecosystem: Host-associated > Arthropoda: Insects >...
CACTGCCGTGGCGACCGAAGGTTAATCGTCGAGAATGTTCCCAAATCTTAGTCACGTAGAGGCCTGGTCTGACTACTGCAGGCCGGAAGAACGGTCCAGGCCGGAATCATGGTGCAGGCCGGAATGATTCTGGGCCGTTTTCCCTCAGTTTTTATAGGAGATAAAAGCTGAGTCGTGCATAGTTGTGTTAATAACACACGCAACTGCCAGTACGAGGCAACCTTGAGTAGTGTGACAGTCAACCTTGTGCTGACTCGATATGTTTATCATTGAATACAAACAAGCGGGAATTAGAGTGATGAGCCAAGAACTGACGCAATCAGTACTCGCTCATTACATTATAAACACTAATGCGTTTGCTACCCGTTTTTGTAGTGCTTATAATCATGCTGTTCTTCATGTTTATATAAGTAAATTACAAGTTTCGTGACTAAATTATTTGAATTCAATCAATCCGCTAGTTTTAATACGTAATGTTTACCTTAACGTTGCACTCCTGACAGGCTGTCTTTTAGGCTTTTTGGTTACCGGTGCAAAGTTAACCATGGTGTAAATTCTGTTCGGTGTAAATACATTTCATTTTCCTACAAGTCGTATTGCGTCAATCAGTTTGTCTGGGTCGTAGGCATACATCCTGTTGTATTAAGTTTCAAGGTTCGTACAGGTTAAAACAAATACATCTTCTGTCTGAATTAATTTTTGTTAAAACACACTTTACTACTACTACCCTAGCATTCCTCTATAAATAAATATAACACGCCCCTCTCACCAAAATGCTTAGCTTTTAAGCATCTTTCCTTCTGCACCTAAGAAATTTGTAAATTACTATCAAATAATGTTACCGTATGCTATAAGAACAAGTTTCCAGCCGTTTCCCTATACAGTAAAAACGCCTGTCTTACAACTCTGGCTAGTTTCAAAGTAAATTTGTAGGCTAACAAACTGTAAATTTTCGCTTAACACAACCTTAAACAATTACCCGTTATAAACATGCGTGTATGTGTGTGTGTAGTAAAAATTTTTTTCTGTCGACAAGTAAAATATTGTGTGCATACCTTACGTTTAATAATATTGCTTATCCGCAAATTTGTTTAAATTTAAAAGTCATCTTTTCCTCATACAGGCTAGTTTTTAAGCAATTGCTTTTATATTTCAGCTATTTTGCAAAATGAAATTTCTGAACTTTGAAAAGGTCTCATTTCATCCTACGCCAACATTTAATATTTAAGTACAAATTTGAGTTGACGCTTCATATCCTTTGCAAGTTTTACGACAAAAATACTCAAAATCAGTAAAAGAAATCAATTTCTATGTGCTGTACAATAAACATATAAATTACATAGACTGCCTTAAAATATATTTCACGTGAACAGTGTGCTATTTCGTACATGTCCCATGCAAGATTATTTCCTGTTAAAAGTGTTTAAAATGCAAAATGTAACATATGTGTAAAACACAAAACTGCAAGTATAAATTAATAATGTACTAACAAATTAAAGGTCTCTATTTAATACATAGCTAAACTAAGGTAATGTGTAAACTAGTACTTAAGTGGAAAAAATATGTTTTTAATATTCCGGTTGTGTTTAATATGTTTTGTCTTGCAGCGAGTGTAAATTGTATGTGTATTTTTATCTATGCCTTTTGCGTCAGTTTCTAAACTCTGTTCAGTTGGTATTCTGCGTCTAGTAGTTAACGCAGTAAGGTTTGGCTAACGTGTTTTTCTATCCGTACAAGTTGCAGTTCGCACATCTTCGTCTGCTCCTTCTAAATAACGTTATAAATTTGAAGTGTGTACTGCTAAAATATCTAGCGTGCACCTTTAAAAAAAATGTGTCTGTAGTAAGGTACACAGCCTAAAATACATTTTCGGTAGCACGGAAAGTGTCAACTGTACCCAGCAACGTTTAAAGTACCGCTGTTTGCTTAAGATTATAAGAATAGTTGCACCCTCATTTCTAAACGTTTTAATATAGTAATGCGCCTGCATGCTAGGTATTCGTCCTACGCTTGTAAACACAAACTCTTCGTTTTGTTGTTCTTTGTTTACAAAACATTTCACGTAGTGTTGTGTTTCAAACCATGAAATATTTAAACATCCTTATCGCCCGTACTTACGTATTTTCACACGCATATTACCGTGTGTTTAAAAACCTCTGCTGCAATGTACCTCGTGTTATTTTTCGTAACTTTTAAGCCGAGCATTGGTGTACGCAAATACTTGCTACCTAACCGCACTCGCTAATAAATAAATAAATAAATAAATAAATAAATAAATAAATAAATAAATAAATGTAAGTTTAATAAACATAATGTATTTTCCATTATAATAATCATCTGAATTGTACGTTTATTAATATAATAAAAATTGTACTTTTAATTATAATGAATATCCAACATTGTGTGCATTTGTAAAATGCAAAATTGTGTTTATTTATTGATTATCCTTATCACAGTAACCTATGGTGGGATCGTTTATAGGATGCCTCGGGGCGAGAACCTAATTCCTTTCCTTCAAACCTGGAGTTTCAAAAATAAGAAGTTTGAAACTAGCGCAGCAAGTTAGGTTATCTGTATAATTTAAAATGGCCGCTGGTAACAAATTAAAGTTAACGATCTAGTCGCCATATTGTAAAATGGCCGCCTTATTAAAATAACAAGTTACATTTAAAAAAGCGCGAGTAACCGCCATATTTAAAAAGGTCGCATTATTGAAATAACAAGTTAAAGTTAGTAACAAATTTAAATAACGCGCTTGTCTGCCACATTGTAAAATGGCCGCCTTATTGAAATAGTAAATATTTAAATTAGCTTGGCATTAATTAAAAAACCCGCGTGTCCGACATATTTTTTCAGATTGAATTTGGCGCAACATCATGTGACAATAACAAGGTCAATGTTGAATTTCAAAATAATAACAATGTTTAAAATTACTTCGCTAGCCACCATATTGTTCCAAATTCAAAATGGCGGTTTCTGGGGGTTTGTTTACATCCGGCAACCATAACAAGTTTACTGTTGTTTCAAAATAATAACAAATTAATATTAGTTTAAAATTACCGCTCTAGCCGCTATATTGCCACAAATTCAAAATGACGCCTTTGTTTACATCCGGCTACGATAACAAGTTAAAGTTAGGTTAAGCAATAAAGGTCAGAAACCCCTCCTCCATCTTTTGTTTACATCACGTGACAACAAAGTTTCAAAATAATAAGTTAAAGTTACTTTTAAAAGTACCGCTTTAGCCGCCATATGGCCACAAATTCAAAATGTCGCCTTTCTTTAAATAAATTAACAATTTCAGGTTAAAGTTAGGTCAAGCAAAAAGGTCATTAACCCCTCCGCCATCCTTTCTTTACATCACGTGTCAATAACATAATTTCAAAATAATAACAAGTTAAAGTTAGGATTAAAATTACCGCTCTAGCCACCATATTGCCATAAATTCAGAATGGCGGCTTTGTTTACATCAAATAGCCTGGGTTGAGGGAGGGGATGGTTAGGTTTCAATATGATAACAATTTAAAGATATGTTTAGCCCGGCACCATACTGTCTAGGGTATTCTTTATATCATGTGACCGCCTGGGGCCAGGGGGTTGGGAGTGTTGGGTTTCAAAATAATGACATTAAAGTTAAGTTTAACCCGGCGTCATATTCTGCGACCTTTTGTTTACATCACGTGACCGCCTGGGGCGGGGGACGGAGAGGAAGGTTAGGTTTGTTGACGTGTGACGTCAAAGGGTCGGTGATGGAGGTTCCCAACGGGGTGGCTTACTACTCTTTTCAGTTCTGGAAATACATTGGCATGTGTCGTACACGAAGTCGTATTAAATTTCTGTAAGGAACCCATAACTGTATTTAGAAAATTCAATGTTCTATTATTTTTCCTTCAGCCACAACAAATTTTTGAAATTATGTACTTAATTATGAAGAACCCTGTGTCTCGTCACTGACTTGATCTACTGAATCTTATTTTTTGTTCAGAATATTATTTGACGCTTTTCAACCTGACTGAGTGCATTCGTACGATGCTGGTTTGGCTGACGTTTTTCCATCTTTGAAAGTGTGCATTGGCGGTCACCATCTCGGTATTTTTCCCATGCATGTAAAATCTGCCCGATGGTGGCCAGTTCTGGCCGAAACATGTAGCAAATGATTCAATGTATAGTGTTCTAAAAGTTGTTTTCGCTCTGACATTGAATTTCCCTTTATTTATTTATTTATTTATTTATTTATTTATTTATTTGTTTATTTATTTATTTATTTATTTATTCATTCATTCATTTATTACTTAACGATTCAGCAGCTCACATATTGTTGCATGGAATATTACGTGATCGGCGAATAATGAATTAGAGCTTGCCTGCAAGTAATCGGTCATGGCATATTGTTCGTTACTCTCTACGTCTCATCTTTGTAAATAACCAAATTGACGCGCAGTTTTTTCATGTATGTTTATTTCTATTCTCTACATGTTTCGGGCAGAGATGTGCCCATCATCAGGAGAAGTGATGGATCCCAAGATCCTGACCGAGCGGTGGTAAGGATGAGGTGGGATGTTTCGTGTGGTCGAAGTGAACGCATATGAGCAGAACTGCCGTTTATTACTATAATGCGAAGCTGGTGCTGGACCAGGCTCGCAATCGTAGAAGAGTGCAATCCTTGAGTGGCCGTACAATGTTACACAAGAAGAGCTTCACATCGTGCGTGAGGAGTATATAAGTGTTTTCCATCAGTCACATGCCTCTGACATAGTGATGACTAAATCACAAGGAGGACCTTTGTCCTGTGCGTCAGGCACAACAGCTTGAACTCAACCAGCGGACGACACCACGCCATAGGGCAAGGTCTCCATACTATATATAGTCATATTCCTAAAGTACAGTCAGGTTCGCATAACAAATGTAAAATACTACATAATGCAAACTGGGAATGATACAGGGCCCCAGAGCATCTGGCGTGTTGGGCGTGCAGCATGTAACACCTCCCGCCCGGTGAAAATACCAATTTTAACCTGAAATTGTTCTAATTTAAAAATGCGTGCGGGATTGGCGGAGGCGTTGCGTAGATTGTGCCTCCGACTCCCCGGTTACGCAATTGGGGGATGATTGAGTTCTCAGGGGAATAACGTCTTGTGCTCCGGTCAGACTTTCATTACTAATTTTGATGTTAATATTTACAATGTTTCCCGAGCCCGTAAATTCGGGGTCTGCTCGAGTTTGATGGATATATCTGAGCGCACCCGTTATTTCCCGGCACAATCCCTTAGTCACCATACATCGTATCACCCTATAAACAACATACAAACAAAATAAACCAACAATTACATACAATATAACAGAGTAACCATAATGGATCGTAAAGTGTCTGCTCCCCCATTCATGCTCCTGAATGTGTTTCTCAAGGCCTTTGACTTTTACTCTCACATATTTTAAATCATCTGCATGAGACACGATCTCTCGAAAATATAGGTCGAGTTTTAGTGTACTGAGGTTTAGGCGGGTGCCCAGCTCCTCGCAACACTCGTTTTGCATCTTAGTATTAGTTGGTTGTTCCTACTCCTGGAATCACCTGCTTTTTTTACCCGTACAGGCTGCAACAGTGCAGCCTTGCTGTAACCCTTGCAGGTGGGGTCCAGTACCAATTTGCCCGCCCCCTTAGGGGAATGTCTATAGGGTCGCCTTCAGCGCACAGTACCGTCATGCTATCCGCTCCTGGTGTATAATAAACCCATTCGTTATCGTTTACTTGCGCCCATACCGTGTGCGTTATTTGCACCAGATGTACTTCGCACCTTTTCGGCAGGCTTTTCCAAATTTTCAATAACCTTACTGCGCACTCTTCTTGAACTAGACTGGACATTAGTGGCTTCCCTTGCTTACAAACATATCTGTCTTTGGTGGGTTCATTGTATCCCTGCATTTCGGTTTCAGAGCTACAGTAGTAGTAATGGCGGCTGCTGTCCACGCACATTATAGATTTCACTCTTTTTACATATGCTAGTTTATCCTTGTTAACTTGAATTGGCACCGATACTAAGTAATACACTCGGAACTCCCCTTTGTTAACCAATGGTGTGCTTATTACGTAGCTTAACTTGTTGTTTTTAATATACACCTTTGTTTCACACACTTTATAAATCATACCAGTTGAGTCCTTGTTCAGCGGAAAGGGTGGAATAGTGTCACGTGGAAAAAATGGTTGATTTTCTTGTAGGGAATCCAACAGCAAACGTGGCGTCACAATTTGAGGTTGGATGCCCCCTGTCTGAGTATGTACAACGCTATTCAATAACAAATCCATATTCCGCTGTAGTATAGTATGAGCATTGTTAACTTGGGTAATATGTTTTTCAATCAAATTTTGCTTCATACGACGCTTAGAAGTAGTTTCTAGCGTTACTGTGTCCAAATACCGTTGAATGTCCAACACCCCTTTCCTCATTAACCTATCGTAGTGCTCTACATCCCTTAAAGTTTCATTAAGTGCTCCCAAAGTAGTTTTTAGTACAAACACCTGTTGCTTTAGTAGTTCGGTGGTGTTGTCGGAGTCAGCTTCAAATTTCCGAATTTTCTCATCATAATACTCTGCGTCTTTTTCATCTAGAGTACCAAACAACGCCTTACTAATTTCTCCAATAAAATTTATGTCCCCTCTTTTGCTTAGTGTCTCCCTGTCCTTGCCAAACAATTTCCTTCAGTAGGTCCTCACTAAACCACAAATGTCTAAAACGGTCTGTAACCGCTTCTCTAAACTGGCTGCACCCGATCCAATTCTTTAACTCAATGGAATTGCATAGCCTCTCTACATGGTTAATGTACAAACCCAAAGCGTCTACTTCCAGGTCTTCTGTATTTAGGTTCACATATACTATGGTTTCCTACGTTGTAGTGTACAGGTTCACTATTCCCTTATCAACGTAGTACAGTCCCGGTGACTCTTCAAACTGTTCCACGTGGAAACCCCAATGTCAGGTGGACTCCATCAACCATATCAGCCCCAAGGCCCACGTGATCCATCCGGTCCCCATCGCCCCTATGCCTGAAAGTAAAAATAAAGGGTTCTGAACGTCTTTTGGCGTTTCTCAACCGGTATCCCGTGCGGCCCTAATAAAATGGCTTTAAACGATTTATATGCACCTTTGCAGCGTCCCTTCCCCGCTTAATGGTGGCGTTTACTCCCTCAACAGTGAGGACGACATATGGCCCTATCCATTTTGCGCCCAACGTTTTGGATCTGCCCCTTCGTACGCTCTCGTCAAATAGCAACACCTTGTCACCCACTTTTAGTGTTAACTGTACCGTCCGTTTATCGTAATCCCTTTGGCTTCGCACTTTCCCTTCCACTAGGCGGTCTCGCTCCACTGCGTGCGCTGTTTGCATCCTACCCTTAAGCTCGCTCACATAGTCGTAGTTATACCGGGGCGTCAGTCGTTCTTGCAGTGAGATGGGTACTCGTGCTTTGTAGCCAAACAATAGTTCAAATGGTGTGTAACCGGTGTTTCGGTGGGTTGTGGTATTGTATACAAAAGTAGCATATGGTATCCAGTCGTCCCTGTCTATCCGGTCCCCAGCCACGTAATGTCGTAGGTACTCCACCAGGACTTTGTGTCCCCTCTCCTAGCCACGATTAGACTCCGGGTGAAACGAGGTAGTGTTAATTTTCTTAATCCGGAGTAGTTTACACGTGTCTCTGAATAGCTCACTGAAAAATTCGACCCCTGGTCACTCAAAACGACTTCGGGTGTTCCGAATTTAAGTATAATACTTTGCACAAATTCTCGCGCTACAGCATCCGCGTCCTGAGCTTGAATTGGTTCAGCTACGACAAATTTCGTCAGGTCATTTTGAAAGGTCAAGATGTACTTGTTTCCCTTGTTCGTGTCTGTGGTTGGGCCCACTATGTCAATAGCACATCGTTCAAAATTTCTCCTGGCAGTCGTGGTAATTTCCATGGGAATCTTCTTAAGGGGCCCCAGTGTTTTTCATCTGACAGCTCTAACACTACTTCACGTACCCTTCAATTTCGCGTTTCATGTTAGGCCAGCTGTATCTTTTCGTAATTTCCCTAACAGTCCGATTCATCCCCCGGTGGCCCCTACTGTTGAGTCATGGTACTCGTACATAATGGTGTTTTTAGTTTCCTCATCTGTTACGATTTGCCTCTTTGGTTTAGTCACTCCCGTAACCTCAGCCAATTGGCTGATACGACTTACGGCGTCTGCATTTGTTTTAGCCACGTCTCTCTTAAACACAATCTCATAGTCGTACTCTTCCAACTTCAATCTCCATCTCAACAACCTGGATCCTGGGTCCTTCACGCTCACAATCCACGTTAGTGGTTTGTGGTCGGTTACTATCGTAAATTTTGTCACATACAGGTATGGTCTAAAGTAGCGCACGCCCCATACTATTGCTATTCCTTTTCCGTAGTACTATAGTTTCTTTCGGCCTTCTTTAAGGATCGGCTCGCAAAGCTAATGGGAAATTCTTCCCTATTTCCCCTTGAGAAAGGACTGCCCCCACGCCTTCGTTGCTGGCGTCTGTAGTCAAAATAAACTTATGGGTGTAGTCGGGATATCTTAAAATAGGGGGAATCAGCCTACTTTTGAGACTACCAAAGGCATTCTGTAGCGCCTCGTTCCATTCGTACTGAACGTCCTTTTTCAGCAGTTTGTGGAGGGGGAAGCTATCGTGCTAAACCTGGGGATAAATCGCCTATAAAAGCTCATTAATCCCAGGAAACTCTTAAGTTGCTTAGTGTTCTGGGGAGTGGGGAACTCCTCTATCACTTTTGTTTTGGTCTTATTTGGTAAGACTCCATTCTCCGAAATGACGTGTCCTAGATAGCTAATCTCCCTCCTAAGAAATTCGCATTTTTCAGGTTTGAGTTTCAGGTTACCCCCTCGAAGCCTTTCGAACACTTGCCGAATTTCGGCATCGTGTTCTGCTAGCGACTTCGTATAAATCACTATATCGTCAAAAAATAAAGCAGCGCGTCCCCGTGAGGCCACTCAGTACCACGTTCATCATTCGTTGGAAAGTGTCTGGCGCCGTCTTTAACCCGAATGGTAACCGTTGGTACTCCCAATGTCCCTCTTTGGTGCGAAACGCTCTCTTTGCCCTGTCATCGCTAGCCATTTCTATTTGGTGATATCCCATCACCATATCAATGCAGGAGAAATATTTTGATTAACCCAATTGGTCCAATATCTCTGTTACGTCCGATAACGGGTAGGCATCTCCCACCGTCTTCTCATTTAACTTGCGGTAGTCTATCACTAGCCTCCACCGCTTTTCTCCGGTCGCGTCCTCCTTTTCCTTACAATTAAAAGAGGACTATTCCAGGGGAAGTTACTCAATGTTATAATTACCCCCTTTTTGTTCCTCAACCTGTCTCCTAATCTCGGATTTCTGGGATTACGGCAATCGATATGGCCTTATATTTGCCGGTTCGGCCCCGGGTTCCAGTCGGATCTCATGCTTAACCACCTTGGTACTTCTTAAGATCTCTCCAGGTAGGTGAAAAAAGTCCTGGTAATATAAACAGGTTTTCTCAATGTCTCTCTTCTCCTCGTTCAGGTGTTCTAGCCTTAGACGTTTCAGCACCTCGCTAGAACGGAGGGGGCTTTCCCCTTTTCTACTGTCTCCCGCTGGTTCTGTTGGGGTTCTGGTTCGATCCCTGCTACCCTCAACACTGGTGCATCAATCTCAACCGATTTTTCGTTGGTGTTTAAAATACTGGTTATTGCAAAACCTGCCCGTATTTTAGCAATCGTCCCTGCCAAATACACTCCATCTTGCAACGTTTTTCTTTCCGTAACGCCCTCATCATTCTCGGCAATCCCCTCCACGGGTAGGCTAACCACCATCTCGGTCATCCCTGGCAACTCTAATTTCGGGTTCCCTTTGGTTTGCTCCCCCGTACACACAGGCATTAAAACTTTGGGAACCTTGTTGTTACCCAAGCCCTACGTTAGAGTGCCCTTCTCATAGCAAATGTTGGCGCCCGCGCGGGTAACAAAGTCTGTCCCAATTATCCCGTCAAGAGAATGTCCACTTGTTTTCCCATAAGTTGAAATGCAAATGGGATTTCCACCGTTCCCTCGTACATAATAACTTGTACTGCCCCTAGCGTCTGAATACTCGATCCGCTTAAGCCCTTCACCCTCACTCTAGTTTAGGGTCAAAATGCTTGGTTTTATCTAACTTATCTGGCTTCAAAATAGTTATGTCTGCGCCTGTATCTACCAGTAGCATTAATTCCTTCCCACTACTAATATCTGTTCGCATACGCACGCACTGGGTGGTCGTTCCACTACCACTCCCCAATGTATTCACTGATCCAATTTGAGGGTGTTCATTCTCCGGCGGTCTGCCCCCAGACCCCGCTTCGGCCATCAACGCTCTCCTCCCTACCTTCCTATGGTTTTTGCACTGTCTGGCCATATGACCTGCCTCACTGCAGTTATAGCATCTAAATTCCCCCTTCTTGGTTCCCTGAAATTTCTGCATTCGTCCCTGCGTTTCCGCCCCTAATTTATTAACTCGTGCCTCTTTCTTATCCTTTAGGTAACATTTTGCCGCTATGTGCCCTGCTCTCCCGCAGTTGTTGCACGCCACTCTACTAGGGAGGGTCCCTTGTTTGCATCTCTTATTCTTTGAGTATATCGCGCTCTCTTCTTCGAGGGCTGTTTCCGCAATCTCGTCAAACGTATCGCCGTTTCTACTGCGCACTATAGTATGTATTCTATCTGATACTATTCCCTGCACAAAACAGATATTCCTTAGCTTATCTCCCAGTGCCACTATTCCCACTCGCTCATCTTCCCTGCAGTCTTGCAAGGCTGCCTCCCGGAATTTGGAACTTAATATCTGAACGGTCTGAATCCACCCGGAAATGCTCTCGTTGTTTCCATGTCTGGCCCCAAACAATTGTGTAGCGTGGTAATCCAGCGTTTGTTTTTCCGTGTAAGTATTCTTCAAGAACTCTCGCAATTCATCCCAATATTCCAAACTCCGGTGGGTTATCGAAACTCTGGGTTCGCCACTAATTCTAGTTAAAACGAACTTGTACAAAACATCGGCTCGGTCACCTCGAATGCCGTATCCACGTTTGAAATGAAAACTGGTACCTCTGCTTTGTCCCCCCTAAATGGACACACCAACTTCAGCGCCTCGCTAAGTGACACGTACTGAGCCATAATTTATTTTCTATGTCGCTCCCACTTTCATACAAGGGGAAAAATGTAACACTGTTCCCCTTTCCGCCGAGCAGGACTTACTTGTGGTCCCTAGCCTCGTCTCCCCGTTCGGCTGCTCCCTGGCGGCCCGGCTGCTGCACCCCGTGCGGCTGCTCCTTGGCGGCCCGGCTGCTACACCCCGTTCGGCTTCTCCCTGAAGGCCCGGCTGCTGCACCCCGTTCGGCTGCTCCCTGGCGGCCCGGCTGCGGACCCCGTTCGGCTGCTCCCTGGCGGCCCTGCTGCTGCACCCCATTCGGCTGCTCCCTGGCGGCCTGGCTGCTGCACCCCGTTCGGCTCCCCGACACACAATGCAATTCTGCGTACTTCGTTTCGACCACCACGCGTTTGACACCACTTAAGTGTGTTGGATCCCAAGATCCTGGCCGAGCGGTGGTAAGGATGAGGTGGGATGTTTGATGTGGTCGAAGTGAACGCATATGAGCAGAACTGCCGTTTATTACTATAATGCGAAGCTGGTGCTGGACCAGGCTCGCAATCGTAGAAGAGTGCAATTCTTGAGCGTACGTACAATGTTACACAAGAACAGCTTCCCGTCGTGCGTGAGGCGTATATAAGTGTTTTCCATCAGTCGTATGCCTCTGACACAGTGGTTACTGTAAATCACAAGGAGGACCTTTGTCAGGCACTGCAGCTAGAACTCAACCAGCGGACGAGACCACGCCACAGGGCAAGCTCCCCATACTATGTATAGTCATTCCTAAAGAACAATCAGTTTCGCATAACAATTGTAAAATACTACATAATGCAAACTGGTAATGATACAGGGCCGCAGAATATCTGGCGGGTTGGGCGTGCAGCATGCAACAGAATTAATTGTATCAATACATCTGGTATATGTCACTCTGTACAGATGACCGTTTGGTGTGCAGGTTTGGATGGAGACTCATCCAAACCTGCACACCAAACGGTCATCTCTGTACAGAATGACATACACCAGCTGTCGTATTGATACAATTAATTCTCCTGGTGATGAGCACATAGTTGCCCGAAACATTTAGAGAATAGAAATAAACATATATGAAAAAGAATTGTGCGTCAATTTGTTTGTTTACAAACATTATACCGAGATGCACGGTAAACAGAACACAAAATTCTGTACATCTCACTTTGCCTGTCTCTGTGTCTGTATGTATTTGTGTATGTTATACACGTATTACATAAGACAGACATACAATGTTACATAATGAATATACATACATACGTCCACATATATACATATACATACATACTTCTAAATACGTACATACATATACATATATACGTGCATACAAGGGTGTATCAAAATGTTTGGAGACTAGTTCCATAGACCGCCAACCGATGGCCGTACGTGAATGAGTGCACTGTGCTTGGGAGCAGTGAAGGTCAACACTCAGCATGTCGGGCGGCGTCGCTGTGTGAACATTGGGAGTTGCACAACACGAGTGGTTTTCACCATGTGAGTCTTCACATTTGCGATTTCATCATGGACGTGAAACTGGAGCAGAGAGTAAACAACAAATTCTGTGTGAAACTCGGCAAATCTGAGCGCAGACTTTGGAAATGATACAACGTGCGTATATAAACAAAGCCATGAGTCGTGCGAGGTGTTTCGAGTGGCACGCGGGCTTCAAGAGAGGCAGAACATCACTTGAAGACGACGAGAGGTCAGGGCGAACTTCCACGAGCTCAACGCCTAAAATGTGCAAACAATTCGGCGGCTAGTGCATGAGGATCGTGGGAGAACTATTAAGGACATTACTACAATCGTTAATGTGTCGTACGGAACAGTGCAGACAATTCTCACTTGTGATTTGAACATACACCGCGTTAGTGCAAAGTTCTACCCAGGCTTTTGACCCCCGAAGAGAAAGAGCACCGTGTTGCAATTTGTCAAGAGCTTCGTTAGCTTGCCGAGGATGACCCATCCTTCATGTCGAGGGTATCACTGGGGACGGTAGTAGGGTCTATGGTATGACCCCGAGACTAAACATCAGTCTTCGCAATGGAAGATCCCAGGATCCCCAAAACCGAAGAAGGCAAAGCAGAGCCGCACTGCAAACTAGAGCATGCTCATCGTGTTTTTCGACATTCGAGGGATTGTGCACCATGCATTTGTCCCGAAGGCCAGACCGTGAACGCGGAGTTGTACTGTAATGCTCTTCGCCGTCTGAGGGAGGATATTCGGCGAAAACGACCTGAACTGTGGTGTGCGGGCAATTGGCTGCTCCATGGTGTCAATCCACCCTCTCACCAAGCTCTCGTAACGCGTGAGTTTCTCGCCCAAAAAGGCATTGTAACACTTCCGCATCCACCTTACTCACCAGATTTGGCCCCTCCCAACTTCTTCCTCTTTTCGAAGATGAAGCTGCAGCTAAAGGTTCGCCGCTTTGACAGAGTGGAGGAGATCCAGCGGGAATAGCAGAATGCTCTGGGTACGCTTCGAGAACAGGACTTCCAGCAAGCTTTCCAGCTGTGGCAACGGCGCTGGGAACTGTGTCCATGCAAAAGGGGACTTTTTTGAAGGGGATGCTGCCCTATCTTAAATCAAGTAAATACATTCTAGTCTATAGGTCGTCTCGGAACTTTTTGATACACCCTCGTACCTATACATACATACATGCATTCATACATACATACATACATACATGCACACATACATATACACAACGTACCCCAAAGTAAACAATGGAACATAAATTAGTTTCATGGTGCACACAGGAACTAACAGTAATGAGAAAAAGAATAAATGCCCTTAGACGGAGGTTACAGAGAAAGAGAAATAACGACGAACTCAGGGAAAGACACAAAATGCAATTCCTCGACGGCAAGGCACGTTACGCAGCTACCGTCAAAAGATAATAGATCGCTTCTTGGAAGGAATATTGTAATCTTGCGACAGCGACTAACCCTTGGAACGAACTATACAAATCAGCAGCGGTCAAAATTAGGAAAAATACACGAATCACTTCTCTACGAAAGCCCAACGGAACACTATTGACATGAAGGAAACGGTAACGTTTACGCTGTGACATTTCACGCCAGAAGACAACGAACACGACGACAGTGAATTTCACAAACAAGTCAGAGCACAATCTCAAGAGTCTGTCAGCCTACCCGATGACAGGGAATTTACTATAGCAGAAATTAGGAATGCCATAGAAAGCATGGACAACAAAAAAGGAGAAGATGGTATTACCGGCGAAATTTTTAAACAAACATTCGAAATTTTTGCAAAATTCATAACAGCCCTGTGCAACGAGTGTTTGCGAAGAGTTTTTCCAAAGAGTTGGAAAAGAGCAAACCTGATCCCAATTGTTAAACCTGGAAAGGAAGACAGTGAAGAGGTATTGATGTTTCGCCCAGTCTCTTAAACAATGAAAGAAAAATAATGGAGAATGGGCTAATAAACGGAATAAATTATTTGTCTTATTCCACCAATTTTCTTAATCACAACCAATATGGATTTACCCCACAGAGGAGCACCATAGGCGCTGCAATTGTCGTGAACGACTTCGTAGAAGGATTGAATGTACGAGAAGTTATTACACTGGAAAGTCTCGATGTCAAAGGCGTCTTTCACGCTGCTTGGTGGCCCAACATTCTGAAAAACCTGCAAGACTGTGGTAGACCTAAAAATTTGTATAATTTGACCGAACGTTACTTTAGCCACCGAACTGCTATTCTGTCAACCAACCGCATCGGACTAGCGAGAGAAAGAACCAGAAGGTTCCCCAAGGGTCATGGTGCGGCCCGGGATTATGGAACATCCAGGATAATTTATTAGTAAACCTTGATTTCGAGAAACATACCAAAGTCGTAGAATTTGCCTACGAATTGATACTAGTGACTCCAGGAAAACAGTTGTTGCGACAGAAAACTTTACGAATACTGAATTAAGAAAAATTACTGCATGGGCGAAAAACTGCAAGATTGACTCTAATGAAGATAAATCTGAAAATATGTTAGTGTCTAGAAGAAATACAAAAGAAATGAATGTATTTATGAATCTCAAACCTTTGGAACAAGTGAATAAAATAAAATACTTGGGAATAATCATGGATAGCAAATTTAAATTTAGTGAACACAGAGGCTAGGCAACTGAAAAATTTACTACACTAATTTACAGTCTATCCAAATCGGCCAAAATAACATCGGGCTTAGACATGACGTCCTCAAAATGATACACAAAGGAGCGGTGCTACCTCTTTTACTGTATGGAGCACCGGTTTGGATAGAAGCAATGAAATATGCTTGCAATGGAAGGAAATACATCAGATAACAAAGGCTAATGAATTTAAGAATTGCTAAAGCCTTTTCACAACGTGTAATGAAGCCTTGTGCGTTTTAGCAGGATTGATCCCCATCATAATTAAAGTAGAAATGGCAGTTAATCTATACAATATAAAAAGGGAGAGGATACCAAACACACACAATAGACAGGGCAGTGGAACTAAAGTACTGGCAACACCCGGCAGACGACGCCAAAATCATAGAAGCCAAAGAACATAAGGACCAAATAATCCGTGCGTACACGGAAGGGAGCAAAACTGAGCAGCATGTCGGATCCGGAGTAGCAATATTCGTTGGAAAAGAACTTGCTGTTCAGAAAAAATCACGCTAGACAACAGATGCTCAAATAACCAAGCTGAACAGCTAGTAATTACAAAAGCGCTAGAAGCTAGAGAGGAAATCGATATCACAGAGAACTGCCCTCGTGCCGCTACCATTTTCACCGATAGGAGGATTTCAATAGACTCGATAAAAACGCCAGAATTCACAGCTACTTCATCGAGGAAATAAGAAAAAAGATGGCCATCTTAGAACGAGCAGATTGGACAATAGAGTTCTCGTGGGTCAAGGCCCACGCTGGAATACTCGGTAATAAAATTGCTGACCAGCTTGCAAAAGCCGCGGCGCGTAAAGTGACTCTGCGATCGCCTTCAACAGAATACCAATAAGCACATTGCGCAGCGAACTAGAAGAAGCTAAACAAAAATGGCAAAAGAATTGAAAGAATTACGAAGGCAGCAATAACAAAAAGCTCTTTCCAAAGGTGTAAGAGAGGCTAAAGTTAAAAATAGACAAATCCAATATTCACCGCAAAGGTGACAGGCCATGGGATAACCAGGGCCTATCCCCACCTATTTAAAATTCTGGAACATGCAACTTGCCCCTGCGGTAAAGGTGACCAAACGATAGATCATTTAATTAAGAAGTGCCCAATACTGCATACACAAAAAGCCCTCTTCAGGCGCACACAGCTAAAAACTGGAAACAGCCTTGCAAGTAAACACGAGATAATAACGAGACTTGAAATTTATTCCATTTTTTATAAAATCAATAAATTTTGACCAGCTGTAAGGAAACCCAAGTAAATTTCAAGTTACAGATTTTAACAATGTATTATATAATAGATTATAACATGTATATAATGTATGAGTCCAAGTGATCAAAGTATGAATTAATTTTAAATGTAAATGGGATCCATTGATCCAAGTGGTCACTGCAGTCCCTACAACTGTAACTGAGACACAAATGTAAAACTCAGCATGTAGTATTCCTCCTGTATAATGAAGAATGCTCAATTAATAAAAAATACATACATACATACAAACATACATACATACATCTGGATAACAGATGCTCCAATAATCAAACGGAGCAACTAGCGATAGCCTAGGCTCTAGAAGCTTTAGAAACGATAGACATTGAGAAAAATAGCCCACGCACTGCAGCTATAATAACGGACAGCAGAATCTCCCTGGACTCGATTAAGAACGTAAACAACCACAGCTATCTAATCAAAGAGATACGAGACCGGCTATCTAAATTGGAGAGATCCACCTGGACAGTAAAGTTTGCATGGGTCAAGGTCCATGCAGGGATCCTCGGAAACGAACTGGCTGATCAACTGGCCAAAACAGCGGCGCAGGTCAAAGATAAGACAACCTCCTACAGCAGAATACATTTGAGTACGTAGTTCCGGAAGCTAGAAGAAAAATCCAAGCTAAAATGGCAACAAAATTGGGAAGAAAGTACAAAGGCAGCTCAAACAAAACAATTCTATCCAAGCATAACAGACAAATCGAAAAAACACATAACCTCAAATTTCACAGCTATGGTTTCAGGACACGGTAAAACCAGAGCCTACCTACACCGATTCAAATTATTGGAAATTGCAACATGTCCTTGCAACAAGGGAGATCAGACTACGGACCACTTGCTATAGCATTGCACCCTACTTCAACAACAAAGGGAAATACTCGAGAAGCATACACTAAAACAAAGGAATCTGGCCAATAAGCAAACACGAACCAATAACCAAACATCTGAACTCATTTATGAAATTCACAAATTCAATAGACTTTGACAAACTATAGCGGTGACGGTGTAACTGCAAAGTTCTAAGAGATATAATAGAATGGTTATACATTGTAAAGGGAATGCGGCGGCCGACGCCTAGGGAAGACGCAGACCCTGCATCCCCTTCCTATAACCAAGAATTAATAGCTAGTCACAATATAGTATGCAGTGTCAATTCCGGGTGATGGAGCATGCTTAATGAAAAATACATACATACATACATACATACGTACATACATACATGCATTCATACATACGCACATACCTACGTACGTACATTCATACATACATTCATACATACGCACATACTTACGTACGTACATACATACATACATAAAGGAGGAGACCGAAGGACACGCAAAATTAAAACAAAGAGTAAAGAAGGATAAAGACTGTAAACACCAAATGTAAACAGCATGTAGTATTACTACTCTAATGTAATGGAGCATGCCAATAAATAGATTTAAAAAAATACATACACACATACACACACACATACATACATACATACATACATACATACATACATACATACATGTGTACGTACGTCCGTACGTAATACATACATACATACTTACATACATACATACATACATAAATACGTACGTACAACATACATACATACATACATGTGTACGTACGTCCGTACGTAATGCATACATACGAACATACAAACATACATACGTACATACATACATACGTACACACACATTACATACATACATACTTACTTACTTACATACATATATACATACATACATACATACATACATACATACATACATACATACATACATACATACATACATACATACATACATACATACATACATACATACATTACAAGATGGCTGGTGATGTGGTTCAACGGATCAAGGACGCTCTGAACTGTATTGTGACTCTCAAGGACAATTGCGGGAACATGAAGAAAGAACTGAAGAAATCGGTCCATGAAGCCGTAAGTAACTTGAGGAATTTGATTTTTGCTCTCAAATGTGACTTGCCAGAGAAAACAGAAGAAAATAAACGAAAGCAAAATGAGGTTAACCTACCCAAGGACGCCTTACAGAAGTGGGAGTCTACGTCTACGGCAAGACAAGTGGCGCCATCTTTTACAAGCACACCAGGACTAACCAGCCCTGACACTGCCGACGCCGCACCACCTATCGGCGCAAAGAAGAAACAGTTCTACGAAGTCTTGAGCGGGAAAAATGAAGAACGGCACAAATTAATCTTGAAATACAAGGAAAACCAGTCGACGGAAGAAATTAGGAAGCTGTTAAAAACTAAAATTGATCCTGTGAACATGAAAATTGGAATTAGGTCATTTTAAAGCCTTAAGAACGTCAATGTCCTGATCGAAGCAGATAGTAAGAAAGAAACTGAGAGATTATACTCTCAGATATGTGATAAATGCGGTAACCAGATTCAAACATACCCAGAAGGGAAGAAATCCATGAAGAAAATAGGCGGGCATCCATTATATTCACCAACAAAAAAATAAACGCCGTACTGATCAGTTAAACAATCCAGACAGTGTACTCCTAGAACTGAGACACAATAACACCAGATTCTACGCAGCTAGCATGTATTTCGATATAACGAAAGAAATAGAAAGAGAACTGGACAAGATCGAGGAAATACTAGAGTTTACTAAGGGCAACGGACTTGTCATCGCCGTCGACAGTAATTCCAGATCGTGGCATGGCACGACAGTCAAACAAACCGAATGGGGAAAATAATGGAAGAATATATCATAAGCATAAATCTAAATATCATGAACGAAGAAAGTGAGCTGACCACATTCCAGAATAGAAGAGGAAGCAGCAACATAGACCTGATTATTGTGAACAACCAGCTACTTACAGTACTAAAGAATTGGGAAATTAGCGAAGAGGAAAGTTGCTCTGATCATAACATCATAAAATTCAGCTTCGGACAAGACATCTATCACAACACTGTATACGATTACAATGGACATAGATACGTAGTAACAGACGAAAACTTGAAGAAATTCGATATTAACTTAAATCGAATTGTTGCAACGATATTTAGTACGGGACTAGAAGATTCAGCGTACCTAGACAGGGACCTAACCTCATAGGTAAAGAAATTAGACGACATAGAAAGCGCAGTCGATCTATTCCAAGAAGCTTTAATATTGACATGCAAAAAATCCTTCAAAATACGTCGGGAAACAAAGAAAACTACCAAGCACAAATCAGTTCCATGATGGACAGTAGAGTTAACTCTCATGAGGAAAAGAATGAAAGCCCTAAGAATGAGATACCAAAGAACTACAATCAACGAAGACCTAAGGGAGAGTCGCAAAAATCAGTACCACGAAGAAAAGACAAAATATCAAGCAGCAATAAAAAAGGGGAAAATTGATTCCTGGAAAGAATTCTGTAACCTTACCTCATCTACGAATCCATGGAATGCAGTTTACAAACTTGCCTCAAATAAAGTAAAAAGGAGCGAAACTCTGTCAACTCTACAGAAACCAGACGGATCATTAACAACCGACATTAACGAAACAATTACATACATTTTAGATTACCTATATACAAAAAATGAAGTGGACAAGGACTCAGATTATCATAAAACAATCAGAACACTGACAGAACAGCCTATCCACATAGCAGACGATATAGAGTTCACGCCTGACGAAATCGGGATTGCAATAAATGCTATTAACTGTACAAAAACACCAGGCGAAGACGGTATCACCGGTGACATATTCCAGCGTGCTTACAAACAATTCCCGAAATTTATAAACACATTTTATAATGAGTGCCTAAGACAGGGCTGCTTTCCAAAGAGATGGAAAAGGGTAAAGGTAATACCGATCACAAAGCCTGGTAAAGAAGACACAACGGACCCATCGAAATATAGAACAATAAGTCTAATAAACGTAGGAGGGAAAGTGCTGGAAAAATATTAATTTACAGAATTATGCACCACGTGCACATCAACAATCTACTGAATCATAATCAATTTGGATTCACTCACAAGAAATGTACAACAGACGCTGCAATAACGGTCAAGGAGTTCATAGAAGAAGGGCTACGAAAAGGGTTAATCACAATATTGGTTAGTCTTGACGTCAAAGGGGCCTTCGACGCTGCGTGGTGGCCGAGCATACTAATGGCCTTAAAAGACTTTAACTGCCCTAGTAATGTATACTACCTAACCAAAAGTTACTTCAGTCACAGAATAGCATTAATGAGCACAAGCACCGTTAAGGTAGAAAGAGAAGTTAACAAAGGAAACTACAAGGATCTTGCTCCGGACCAGGATTTTGGAATATCCAATACAACTCACTTCTTAATTTGAACTTCAGAAAACAAACCAAACCAATTGCTTTCGCAGACGACTTATTAATAGCCGTGAAGGCAGACAGTATACGAGAAGCAGAAAACATTACTAACATAGAGATGAACAAAATACTAAATTGGGCCAAAAATAACAAAATCAACTTCAACGAACAGAAATCCAAAGCTATGGTTATATCGCGGAGGAAAAGAAAAGAAAATAAAGAAATCACAGTTTATATGAACA
>Ga0268261_10000747_pt1 | contig 21159 bp, 23 predicted proteins | sample TergutNc150P1_FD_190353 | JGI IMG/M metagenome (GOLD analysis project Ga0268261, IMG submission 190353) | Nasutitermes corniger P1 segment gut microbial community from laboratory colony in Florida, USA - Nc150 P1 (SPAdes) (version 2) | ecosystem: Host-associated > Arthropoda: Insects >...
AATACAAGCTTCATCAGTTCAAGGAGGGCTTCCCTGAAGTCGATTTCCCGAACGTCCTCCCCAAATTCGAAGAACAGGTGCCCCAAAGTCTTGGGGTCGTTGTGTTTTCGCTGTTCCCATGCCAAAACTAGACGTTGCTGCATCCCTGTGGAAAAGTTTTTCACTTTCGTCTTGTGCTCACCCCCAAGCCCTACCTAATCCAGCAACTGGGGGATGACTTTTTTGTCCACTTTCAAAATTTTGGCGAACAAAAGCAGATTCCCATACGCTGTCATATCCTTATAAAGCCCCGACTTGTCCGACACGATGCCGATTTGCTCATAAATGTTATGGTCAAGCCCACGGGTATCTTTGCCCAGCACGCTGGCACGCCCGAAATCCTGCTTGATTTGCCCCGTGAGCAACTTGATGACCGTACTTTTTCCCGCACCGCTCGGGCCGAGGAAGCCGATAATCTCTCCCGCCTTCACAGACAGGGACACCTTTTTAATCACCTGCTTATCCCCGAAATTTTTCGTCAAATCCTTTACTTCAATCGCATAACCCATCTTCACCACTCCTTCCAACTGATACGTTTATTATACAGGATAGAACGGGCTAAAAACCGGATTTTTCCGCAATGGACGGTTTCTACTCGGGAACGTAAGCGAGGCGACGATTCTGATGACGATTTGGAGTTCATGCTAAAAAAATCCCCGTATTTGGAACGTGCCTTATAGTGCACCTTTCAAATACGGGGTGGGGGAAGCATTAACTCCGCTTGATATGCTAAAGAAATTATGGGATAATATCTTTAGGAAGCTAGAGGAGGGTAAATATGCCAACGATTCGTTCGAGTACCGATTTACGGAATAATTACAATGATATTTCTAATTTTTGCAATCAATATCAGGAGCCTATGTTTATCACGAAAAATGGGCAAGGCGATTTGGCTGTTATGAGCATTGATTACTATGAATCCCTAATCGCGAAATTAGAGCTGTATCAATTAATAGATGCGGGGGCAACAGCCATCAATAAAGGACAAAAAAAGCCGTTTTCAGATGTCGTTTCTAGTATTCGGCAGGAGATTCAAAATGGGAATCTATAATGTTGACATTTCAAGCGTTGCAGAAATAGATTTGCGGGAAATCATTCAATACATTTCCAATCAATTTTCCGCACCTACAACTGCCATGGAGATGTTAAACGCAATGGAGAACGCCATTTTTTCCCTTTCCGAATTTCCGCAAAGATTTCCTCTTGTGGGGGATGAACGCCTTTTTCAATTAGGGATTCGCAAGCTGACCGTTAAAAACTACCTCGTATTCTATTCCATTGACGAAGAAGGTCAAACCGTGAATTTTATCCGTATCCTATATGCCCGTCGTAACTGGCTGAGAATTTTATAAGGTGCTTATACACTTAACGAAAGGTTGGGAGGAAGGTGAATTATACGGTTTCTTTTTTATGGGATAGCGAGGCTTCCGTTTGGATTTCCACGAGCGAAGATGTTCCAGGGCTTGCTTTAGTGCACGGCTCTTTTGACGCTTTAATTGAAAGGGTAAGGATTGTTATACCTGAACCTTTAGAACTGAACTGAATGGAAGCAAGCTGGAATCAAACACCATTTATAAACAGGCTGTCCTGCCTTGCACGATTAATTTCCCCGAACTAAAAACAGGAGGTGAAACGCTGAAATGTGCGTTTCATCTCCTGTTTTTGCTTTTTATCATTCCACACATACCCCTCCGCCACAAACGGCAGCGGAGTTGTAGTGGACTTCCACTTCAGCGGTGATGAATTGCCCTAAAACATAGGCTCCCCCGCCTTTGCCGAGGACGGATTTGTTATGTGTCAGGTTGAGGCCTTTGGAGAATACGAAACTGGAGGTGTCCGCAATCCTGGTAATACTGGCACCGCTTGAACCGGTCTGTGTCCCCCCGCCTGGCAAGGCTGATAAATCGAAGCTGGAACCTATATTGATGGTATCATGCCCATCCAAAACCGCCTGCTGCAAATCCAACGCATTGCTAACCGTCACGGCCGACATACGCATCCCTCCCAATCTCAAGTCATTTAAAACTATATTCGGAGCCTGTGGAGGACATGCTAAAAAATCCCCGGTATTTGGAATGAGCCTTGCAGGGGACGCTTCCAATATCGGGGTGGGAAAAGAGCAGATAGCCTTAGCTTAAACAATCACATCAAAAATCAACTTGCCCTCAGGTTGGGTGACCCATTCCGCTTTCGCTTTCTTTGGGCCTCCAAACGTCATGAGGTAACCTTTTTGAGCCTGTTTTTTATCCATGTAGCCGAGCAGTTGTCCATAGGCTTTTTCATGTTTGGAAATCCCATCCCATCGTTTAAGCTCGACAATAAATTCATCGGATCCGAAATCGACGACAATGTCTATCCGCCGTTCATCCGTCAGCCCGCTTTCAAGGTGGTAGCGTCCCCTGCCATTAAGCAAGGGCTTCAAATAGGTCAGGAATATCAACCGTTCTTCCCGCTCCAAGAATACGCTATCTTTTTGATTGTAAATTTCACGGTAATGGCGGGCAAATTTTTCAAGGCAGAGTGCCATATTGAACCGCCCGTCCTGTACGACATCTCCATAAAGAACACCTGTACTTCGACTGGTTTCCTCATCTTTAGAGATGAAGTAATTGGTAATGAGAATCTCAAAAATGCGATTGGAAACTTTGATGGAACCGTTTATTTCCTTGATGTAGCCATAACGGTGGGCAAGTTCCACTGTGGGATTCAAGAGATTGAAACTCCTCCTTCGACCGTGTATCAGGACATCATACATGAGCTGATAGACCTCAGGATGGTTTTGCAAATTTTTCCCTAAGTCATCAAATAACGTGTTTTGCTCTTTTAATAACAGGCTGGTAGCATTGGCGATTCCTTCTACTGACCAGTCCTTGTCTAATTTCTCATCAACTAGTTTGCACAATCTGGAAACAAGGGAAGGGTAGCCACTCGTCCAGGCAAATAATTTCTCGGCAACCGTTCGTGTGTCCATCCCGGTTTGATGGTCGCCTTCATAAATGTCCAACATGCTTATGATTTCCTCAACGTTAAAGGACATTTCAACCTCAAAGTCGACGGCAATATTCCAAGGTGAATTGTAAATCTGCCCTTCCGTTGGCATAGGGCTATGATTGCCTTCCTGAATCATTTTCATTTTAATGTTTTTGATGTTGTAGACCCCGGCTAGGATGACACTGTGGAAGGTGAAATCTTTCCCTAATTGCCGAGCTAAAAATTTCTTGCGGAGCATACTCAAAAATTGCAGGAACACCCGATTATTGCTAATTTTATCTACTTCATCTATAAGGATGACCAATTTCTTTCCTTTGGTCATTTTCCCAATATGGCGATTCAAAGAATTGAAATCCACAACTTCGGGGTTTAACCAAGCCTCTCGATAAGCCTCCGATTCCTTAGTAAAGCCCAAGCCTTCGTGGATTTCCCCTAAAAAAGTCTGGCAGAAAATCTCGGGATTAGCAAAACTTTCATCCCCTAGTCCTTCAAAGGAAAGAAAAAGCACCGTATATTCTCTGGATAAAAAATGCTCCAAATGGTACAAAGTTGTTGTTTTTCCATACTGCCGTCCCCTGTTTATGGTGAAATATGCCTGTTCGTCCACCAATTCCTTAATCTGCTCCAACTTCCCCTTAATATCCACCATATAATTAACCTCGGGCAAACAAATTCCCGTCACATTAAATTTTTTCTTCAAAGCACCCACCTCCAATTAGTCCAATTATAGCACATTTTTTTTTGGAAAACCATGCTAAAAAAATCCCCGATATGGGAAGGAGCCTTGCAAGGGGACGTTCCTATATCGGGGTGGGTAAAGCATTAGTCCAAATTAAATTGCCAGGTGATGCCGAATTTATCTTTCAGCAAGCCATAGCACTTTGACCAATCAGTAACGCCTAGAGGCACTAGGATTTCTGCTCCTTCACTTAAAGCCCCGAAAGCCCTTTTTAATTCGTTTTCATCGGTCAGGTTGATTGCCAAGGAGAAGCCTGCAAAATTCGTATTGTCAAAGTCTACGTCCACAAGCATGATTTTGTTTCCGTAAATCAATAATTCGCTATGGGCAATCAAGCCATTTTCCCAACGGTAAAGCTCCGATTCTACTATCTCAAGACCAAATGCCTGGGCATAAAAATTTGAGTGCATCTTCTGCATTCCCATTAAAATTCAACGCTGTTGTCAACATTAGCACCGCTCCTCTTCTTTCAAATCCTCACGCCATTGCGGGAGGATATTATCATCACGAGGTGAATAATATTCATGGAGTTCAGTAATCAACTCGTTCGTAATCGTAAAAATAGATGTCACAAACCCGTTCCAATTAGGCGAACGATGGAAGCCATAAATTTCGATGTCACCGATGATGAAAAGGTTCTTTGAAGGGTCGCGTTTGAGCAGTGAGAATAATGCCTCGTGGTCTGCTGAATGTAGTTTTCTAATCATAAGGTGTCCTCCATCCTAAAAAGTGTAGCACGCGCTTTTGCTGTGACGAAGCACGGATCAAAGCGAGTACTGTAGTTACAAGCCCGTTTACGTAGAAGAAGAAGAAAAATTTGTGCCTGTAGAGGCGTCGAAGCTGGGTGGGTTTCCCAGAATCGGTGACTCGGAGGGTCAAGTTTTTCCTCGGAGTGGCTTGCGGAACTGGATTGGCAAGACGTATCTTGATACTTACATTATACAGCCTTTCCAACTATTCGGAGGATTTTTTCGCCAATGGGCGGTTTTATTGCTTGTTTGGGAGGAAGCTGCTACCCCTTCAATTCTTTTTTGAAAAAGGTATGATAGTAATCCACATTGAACCCGAAGGATTTGTAGAGGGAGATGGCACGGGTGTTGCTTTGGTCGGCGGCTATGTACCAGGATTTGATGTTTTTTTGACGGAGTTTCCCCGCTGCAAATTCCAGTAGTCCCCGCCCATAGCCTTTGCCTTCAAATTCCTTGGCGACGCATAAATATTCCAGGCTCCCGTCGTTCCAAATCATGGCACCCGCGACTTTTCCATCCACAAGGCGGGCGGTAATTTGCCAGCCGTCCTGAAGGTATTCCATTAATTCCTCGACGGTGCTATTTCGCCAGTCCACCAAGTCCCGCTTCCATATCCGGTTGATTTCTTTGAGGATAAAGTCATCCGTCTGCTCGACATTTACCATCTCCTCCGAAGCCGGTTCCACCTCAAATCCGTCTAAATCAAGTGTCATCGCCACATCCTGGCAGTAATTCTCAAAGCCCGCCAGAGGTAAAGCTTCCATAAGCGCCGTATTGGTTTCCACTACATCTACGGTCAACACCTTGCCAGCAATTTTTTCTGCCGCTTCCACTACTTTCACCATCGCTCTGACCTCATGACATGGCTCCTGAAGCATGGGTCCTACCAAGTAAGTCCCATAACTACCCCCGTAAATCCCGAAAATCCCCTCTCCGTCGCCTACGATGTAGAAATTTTCAAGAAGGGTCGTGCCCTTTGCCTGATAGTCCCGCTCCAAATCCTCCATGCCCCCGCGGGGAAATCCCCTCGCAAACCTGTCCGTCCCCCTGCTTTTTTCAAGCATTTCCCGGACGAACGCCAAATCTTTTTCCTGTGCCTGCCGAATTTCCATCTGAACCACTCCTTTTCCCCATTATACCACAAATTTTTCGGATAACATGCTAAAAAAATCCCATCCTTGGAAACGTGCCTCATAAGCAACCGTTCCAAGGATGGGAAAAGGTATTAGCATTATTCCAAAGAGATGGTGCCTTTGACGTTTCGAAGCCCTCCGCCCCTTAGTCGCACCGTCAGGCGGCCAGGCTCGAAGTTTTCAAGAATATGTTGGAAGTCAATCTCTGTTTCCGTAAATTCAAAACTTTCGGTGTTGTCCCCCTGTTCGATGATGAGGGTCAACGTTTGCCCTTCGTCCATGGTGATGGCGACATTCAGGGCTTCGCCCTCATGAAAGGTGAAATTCTGGCGCTGGCTGCTCCCCATGCGGATGTAATTGAAGTTCCAGCGGTTATTGAAGAAGGACGTGTTGACGGCAATCATACCCACGTTCCATTCCCAGTCAGAAAACTTGTTTTCCACCATTTCGCCTAAGCTTTCAAAGGCTGTCGGATTGGCAACTGCCACCACTGCGGTAGAAATCCCGCTTCCTACCATTAAAATGAAAGCAATCCCGCTGGCGAATAGGAATTTCAAATGTCGGTTGCGTTTCAACCCAGGCTCTTGGTAAACTTCATCGCTATATGCCCCGCAATGTTCACAGTACCGGGCGGTGGTATTCATGAAATGAGCGCAATCGTGGCACATTTTTTGCGAGCTTTTACGAAAAACCAAGTACAGGATAATACCCACAGGGACGTTTCCGAACATCCCGCCCATCATAAAGCTTAACAGAATCCACAGCCATTTTTTTGTGTCGCCACGAAGGGTAGCATCTTTGTAAATCCAAATGGCTAATAGCAGGCTTGACAGGATGGCAAATAATAACATGGCTAAAATCAATGTGATTAACATAGGTATTCCCCCTTAAAGTTGGATGGCGAGTTTTTGTTTTAAGTCCAATAATTTCAGGAATGTCTGCTGATACAAATCCTCGCTATCCGGCTTGCTCCCGCACAATTTCCGGCAAAAGCGGTACACGTCCGCACCCACCTCGTCAACCAACCGCTCAACCTCAAACGCCTGCATGAAATCCCTCCTTCCTCACTCTATATTCGTCATCAACAACGGGGCGGTTCATTTTATTTTGGTGATTATGCTAAAAAAATCCCCATTATTTGAACGGGCCTTGGAAGGTAGATTCAAATCATGGGGTAAAACCAGCAAATACCCGCCAAAAGAAGTTAATCGTTTCAATTATTTAACCGCTCCGTCGGAAACGCCTTTGATAATGTATTTTTGCAGGAACATGTACATGATAATGACCGGTACGATGGCAATAATCAAAGCTGCCAGTGCTAAATTCCATTGTCGGCTAAATTCCCCGAAGAAGAAAAATGTCATCAGGGGGATGGTGCGCCATTCGGGACGGTTGATAACTAGGGAAGGCAGTAGGTAATCGTTCCAGAACCAGATGGAGTTCAATACGATGACCGTAACGGTGGTTGGTTTTAGGATGGGAAAGATGATGTGCCAGAAGGTTTGAAATTTGCTGCAACCGTCGATGCAAGCAGCTTCATCTAAATCTTTAGGGACGCTGCGAAGGGCGCCGAAGTAAAGGAAGATAGCCATGCTTGAGCCGATACCCAAATACATGAATACCAATCCCGGGCGGTTAAGCATGTTAGCCTGACCGAACATCCCGATTAGAGGAATCATGATGGATTGGAAGGGAATCAGCACGGCAACTGCAAAGATGCCATATACCCAGTTCGAAACTTTTCCTGGATTCCTTGATAACGCATAGGCTGCCATTGAAGAACAAACCACCAAAACGATGACACTTACCACAGTTATAATAAGAGAGTTGCTGAAGCTACCCCAAAAATTCATCCGCTCCATCGCCTCGGAAAAGTTTCCCCATTGGATGTCTTGTGGCAATCCAAGGGTGTTGGTAAAAATTTCGGCCCTAGATTTCAAAGCATTGACGATCATGAGGTAAAATGGGTAGAGCCAGACTAAGGCAACCGCAAGGGCAATCATACTGATGATTTGTTTTTTCTTTTTGCTTTCCATTATAAGCTTACCTCCTTGCGTCTGGATATGAATAATTGGGTAACGGAAATGACAACAACAATGATTAGGAAGGTGAATGCTTTTGCTTGTGCGTAGGCCATGTTATTATCCCTAAACGCCGTATTGAAGATATTCATCGCAACCATCTGTGTCGAATTAAAAGGCCCCCCGCCTGTTAGCGCCATATTTTGGTCATACACTTTAAATGCACCAGATAGTGTCAGGAATAAACTGACTGTGAACGCCGGGGCAAGCATCGGAAATTTGATTTTCCAAAAAATCTGCCAGGAGCTTGCACCATCAATATCTGCTGCTTCAATAATATCTTCGGGAATATTATTGATGAATGAGATGTAAATAATCATGATATAACCCGACATTTGCCAAACGTAAAGAATAACCAGTCCCCAAAAGCCTGTGGCGGTAGTGGAAAGCCAGCCAGAGAAAAAGCTAAGCCCCGTCAATTCAGCGATAGCCTCAAAAGAGCGCATGAAGATAAACTGCCAGATAAATCCGAGAATAATCCCTCCAATCAGGTTAGGCATGAAAAAAATCGTCCTAAGAGGCGTGTTAAGTTTCGATTTTCTTGTCAGCAAAAGGCCGAGTCCTAGCCCAATCAAATTAATCAGCACAATGACCACTAATGTAAACTTGCCGGTAAACACCAATGAATTAATAAAGTCTGTGTCGCTAAACAAGCGGATATAATGTTCGAGCCCCACAAATTGGGTGACCCGTGTCCCGTTCCAATCGGTAAATGAATAATAGGTCCCCATCACTAATGGGACAAACATCACCATTATCAAGGCAAACAGCGAGGGAAACAGGAAAAGCCAATACGATTTATCTCTGTTTTTCATCATCATTTTTCACTCCAGTTTTTTTATTTAAAGAGGGCGGAAAAGCCCTCCCCGCCCTCTTTTTAAGTTTAACGCCTCGCTTCTACCCAAGCATCTGCACTATTTTGGATAAACTCATCCCATTCGATTTGCCCAGCGACATAACGTTGCCATTGTGGGTGCAGACCGTTTTGGAACCAACCCGCAGGGTAAGAGTTGTGTGACCATGGCGTTACCTGACCGGCAGCCAACATTTCGTAAATCCGCTTGGAAACCGGGTCGGTAATCATGTCGGAATCATTGCCTGTGTAAGCAGGTATGAAGCCGAAGTCGCGGATCATGCGCTCTTTACCTTCTTCAGAGGTATATAGCCAATTTAGGAAATTGATGGATTCTTCAATCACCGCTTCATCTGCGTTACGGTTAACTCCCCAGAACCAAGAAGGCCCAGCAGCAATCGTTCCAGTTGTTCCATTGTCAGCTACAAAGAAAGGCAAAATCCCTAAACGTTCTGTAGAAAAAGTAGGGTCAATTGCATCAAGTGTTGGAACGACCCAATTTCCTTGATGTGTCATGGCGACACGGCCGTTCACAAACAAATCTTCAACCGCCATAGAATAGTCCACGGTGATAATCGGCTGGATGCTGAACTCATTAATCAAATCCGTGTATTTTTGCAAGAACGCCTCTGCACCTCCCCAATCAATAACTGCGGCATCTGCAACTGCGCCTACTTCATTATTATAAGCATAAGAAGCGAAGTGGCTTGAAAATTGGGAAACTACCCAGTTTTCTCCACCTGAGAAGGCGAACACAGCATCAAGCCCCAAGTCATCTTTCATGGAGTCGATTTTTCGCACAGCAGCTTCAAACTCATCGAAGCTGGAAATGCTGTCTGGATTGATACCAGCTTGTTCAAAAATTTCTTTGTTAATCAGCCAACCAAATCCTTCGATGTTGTAGGGAAGCCCTCGAACGACACCATTTAGGGTGGCTCCATCGAGTGTCCCGTCAATGGCTGCACGGGCGGCATCTGTATCCGCTACATCTAAGAGTTGGTCTTCCCAAAGTTCCACATCGGATAAGCCGCCAAGCATGAAGATAGAAGGCATCGTCCCCGCTGCAAACCGCGCCTGTAGAGCTGCCGGGGCATCTGCCCCACCCCCTACTGTTGTCACGGAGATGTTGACATGAGGATTTAATTCCTCGTACCTTGCAACCAATTCTTCCAATTGATCACGGGTTTCTACTTTAATATTGAAAATATCCAAATTGACTTGCTCATCGGCAGGAACAGAAGCTGTTCCCCCATCTGTGTTCCCATTTCCACATGCAGCTAAAATTCCAAGGCTAAGCCCAAGCGTTCCTAACATTTTTGTCCACTTTCTCATTTTCTCCACTCCTCGTTTTTATAGATTGATTTTGATTTTATCAGCAGTTGCTGTAATTTCAATGCCTTGTTCGGAATCAACAACAATTCCACCTTCTATGGATTTGATGCCTAGTACATTGCGAAGGATGAAACGGTTTGTCCCCTCTAGTCCTTCGGTACGGATGATTAACGTTTCTCCTTCCCTTTTCGCATAGATGGAACCAGATTTCTTTAGGTCCGAGGTTTGAAGGGTGATACTTGACTTACTGATTTCAAATAAGTGAACCTCTAAGTCGGAAAGATAATCGTAATCCGCTTTCCCATCGACATTTCCAAGAGGCAATATCGTATTTTCCTTTACTAATAAGGGTAGGGTTAAATAACCGTGGGTTTCGCTATGCCATTTCCCGCCCTCGACTTTTTCGTTAGTCAACAGGTTTGTCCAAATACCTTCTGGAGCGTAATATTTAACCGTCCCTTCTGCGTTAAATATAGGAGCCACTAGAAGTTTATCCCCAAACATATATTGGCGGTCCAAGTAATGGGTCGTTTCATCATCGGAGAAGTCAAGCAGCATTGGCCGCATCATTGGTACACCTGTTTTAGATGATTCTACTGCATTTTTCCAAAGGTATGGCATCAAGCGGTTTTTCAATTTGGAGAAAGTCTTGGATACTTCTACCGCCTCGTCGCCATAAAACCAAGGCACTTTGTACTCGGTGTTTCCATGATAACGGCTGTGTGAGGAGAGTAAACCAAACTGCGTCCAACGTTTATATAAGTCTGGGGTCGTCCCATGTTCAAATCCTGAAATATCATGGCTCCAGTAACTGAATCCAGAAAGGCTGAAAGACAATCCGCCACGTAGTGATTCAGCCATGGATGGATATGTCGACCAGCAATCGCCACCCCAATGAACTGGGAATTTTTGGCTTCCTGTAGCTGCCGAACGTGCAAATAACACGGCTTCGTTTTTTCCTAGTCGGCGTTCTAGCATTTCAAACACCACTTCATTATAAAGGTATGCGTAGTAGTTATGCATTTTTTCTGGGTTTGAGCCGTCAAAGTAAATGACATCAGTTGGAATCCTTTCCCCGAAGTCGGTCTTGAAGCTGTCGACCCCCATATCCATGAGTGCTTCTAGCTTGCTTTCATACCAACGACACGCCGCTGGGTTCGTAAAGTCTACAATCGCAAGTCCTGCCTGCCATTTGTCCCATTGCCATGTGCTGCCATCTGGGCGCTTAATGAAATAACCATTGTCCATCCCTTCCTTAAAGAGTGGGGACTTTTGCCCGATGTATGCGTTAATCCAAAGGCATACCTTTAGTCCTTTTTCCTTAATCCGTTTTATCATGCCCACCGGATCCGGGAATACCCGCTCGTCCCAGGCGAAGTTGCACCACTCAAATTCTTTCATCCAGAAGCAATCGAAGTGGAATACATCAAACGGAATATCCTTTTCTTTCATCCCATCAATGAAACTCATGACTGTTTTTTCGTCATAGTTAGTCGTAAAGGATGTGCTTAACCAAAGTCCGAATGACCAGGCTGGCGGTAAGCTTGGCTTCCCTGTTAGGGTGGTGTAACGTTCCAAGACGTCTTTCGGTGTCGGTCCATTAATGATAAAGTAATCAAGGATTTCCCCTTCGACGCTGAACTGCACTTTTGAGTTTTTCTCGGAAGCGACTTCCACAGAAACTTTCTCAGGATGATTGACGAACACCCCATACCCTTTGTTGCTGAGATAAAACGGGATATTTTTATAAGCCTGTTCGCTTCCTGTCCCACCATCTTCATTCCAAATCTCAATGCTTTGTCCATTTTTGATAAATGGGGAGAAACGCTCGCCCAATCCGTAAATGAGTTCCCCTACGTCCAGAGAAAGTTGGTCTCGCATGTATGCCTTTTGATTATCCCCTTCAATGTAGCTAAGCCCACGATGTTCGCTGGCAGTTAATGGCTTTCCATCCTGAAAGAATTCCAATGTAAAGGACTCAGACCTTTGGATCTTGACACCTAAGCCACCTGTGCTAAATCCAAAATGCTTTTCTTCTTCGTTTATTTGAATGGGCATGTCCGAAATGTTTAAGTCATGATGGGGGCCGTTCAAGCCAAGCCCTAAGTGATGGTAGGCCCGAACGCGGATGACATTTTCAAGGGGAGCTGTCAATTCTACTGAAAGCATTCCTCCATCCAGTGTATTCCCTCGATGTTTGACTTTGACGAATGGACCATACAGGGTTAATTTCTTTTCTTCTTGGTCGTAAGCGTAAACCTCTGAGGGATAATTGAGTTTAAACCCTTCCCTGTCCAACCAACATCCATTGCTAAATTTCATTTTCATACCTCCATATTTAATCCGTTTCGGCATTACGGAATTTTCATTTTTTCCACACCTACATTTAAGTAAGCGTTTGACTTCGGCTTATGAATACATTATAATTGATTTATTAAAACGATTACAGGATGATATTAACGTTTTAATAGCACAATATTGATATTCTAGTCAATTTCATACCCAACTTATTTCACATCGTTTTTTTACACTTTTAACATTTATTGGATTTGGAGGATGCGAACTATTATGAAAGCTGAAACAAATTTTCAAAAAAACCCTAGTCAAAGCAATATAGACACTGCCCTAAGGGAAGTGATGGAAAATAGCAATCCCTTTTTCCCAGTGCGCGTGCATTACACATCCCATGAGGACTACCGTAAAAATTTCATCCATCCCCATTGGCACCGGGAGATGGAAATTTTATATATTGCCAAAGGTGAAATGGATGTGGTAATTGAAGATGTATCATTTAATGCCAAATCAGGAGATATAATTGTCATCCCACCAAAAATAATTCATGGAGGTTTAAACTCTAAAAACTTACCTTGTGATTTTTATGCCATCGTTTTTGATTTGGACTTTTTGGGAAATGGACGGGACGATGCGGTTTCTACTTATTGCCTCGACCCATTCCTTGCCTCACCAGAGAATTTTATCGTGTCTTTAGGTAATGAGCAGGAATTTCACCCCCAACTTTTGTTCTATATCAACGCAGTCATCGAAGCGTATAAGTCCAAAAATAAGTTTTATGAAACTGCAATCAAAGGATATTTAACCCTTTTTTTTCATGACGTACATGTTAACCACAGTAACTTTCGTCGCCACCAGACAAACAACACCAGCCGCAAACACACTAATTCCCATATGTCCAAGCGGATAATCGCCTACATTGAATCCCATTATCACGATACCAACTTGAACCTTGAAGCAATCAGTGACTATATGGGAGTCACCAAAGAACATTTCTGCCGGTTTTTCAAAAAAATTTCAACATCTCATTTTTAAACTACTTAAAGCTTCACCGTATAAAAAATGCCGAATACAAGGTCATCCATACAGATAAAACCTTTATCGACATTGCCTATGAAACCGGCTTTGAGGATGTTAACTATTTTACCCGGGTTTTTAAGCAAGTGACCGGTTACACACCCACCGAATACCGAAAATCGAAAAAACGGATATAACCCAATATCCTTAGATGGCTTAGTGAACCTGAAAAAATTAATTTAAAAAAATCCAAAGGCCATTTTCCTTTGGATTTTTTTAAATTATTCTTCCTTACCCCACCTTAGAAGTCAACTCCAACTCCTGGTCCTTCCTCAACACCGTCACCGTAATATCATCACCCGTCCGGTATTTAAAAAGTTCTTTCCTAAAGGACAGGGCGTTTTTAGTTCCTACACTACCTATAGCGATGATGATGTCCTCCGACTGAATCCCAATCTTATCAGCTAGGCTCCCACCTTGGACGTTATCCACATAGATCCCGTTCTTTTGGTCGATGGGAACTTGGAGCAGCTCTTTGTAGCGGTCGGGGATGGTGCTCATGTCCCGAATTTGAATCCCAAGGGTCGGGCGGACAACGCTCCCAAATTCTTCAATGTCAGCGATAATGGGCTGGACAATGTAAGTGGGGATGGAAAAAGACATGCCTTCGATTTGAGTACTGGAAATTTTCATGGAATTGATTCCTACCACCTCGCCACATAAATTAATGAGCGCTCCCCCGGAGTTTCCAGGGTTGATAGCGGTATCCGTCTGGAGCACCGTCATCTCCCATTCTTCATGGTTGGAACCGATTTGGATGGGGACGGTCCGGTCATGCCCCGACACAATGCCCGACGTTGCCGAACCCGCAAAATTCAAGCCTAAAGGGTTGCCAATAGCAATCACCGTCTGACCGATTTTCAAGTCTTCCGTCCGTCCAAATACTGCAACCGTTCCCGCTTCAAATCCCGCAAGTTTCAAGACTGCCAAATCCGTGTAAGGGTCGCTTCCAATCAGTTGCCCCTTCACTCGCTCGCCATCGGCAAATACCACCTCATAGCCCTCGCCGCCATTGACGACATGCTCGTTGGTGATGATGTAAGTGTCGCCATTTTCCACCCGGTAAACGACCCCTGAGCCTTCTCCCTGTGCACGGGTGGATTTTAAGTTGATGACACCCACAATGGCGGAACTGGCCCGCTCGATGGCATTGATTTGTGCCTCTTCCTGGGAAACGATAATCTGCTCCATGACCACGAGGGGTTCCAGGTATTGACCCATTGCCGGGGCTGTTTCCTGCTGATAATGGGACGTGAAAAATAAAGTACAAGCCGCTCCAGTTGCTGCTGCCAAACACATTAACCTTTTCATGCTAATCCGCCTCACCTGATATTAAAAAGTTCCATTCCGTTTTTCATGGTTGCTTCACATAACGATTCATACGTAAGCCCTTTTATTTCGGCAATCTGCTCTGCCACTAACTTGATATAAGCGGGTTCATTGCGCTTGCCCCGAAAGGGGTGGGGAGCCAGGTAGGGGGCATCCGTTTCCACCAAAAGGGAATCCAGCGGTACCGCTTCTGCGACTTCTTGGGGCTTCCTTCCATTCTTAAAGGTCACAGGCCCGCCAAGTGAAATCATAAACCCTAGTTTCAAGAACTCCATTGCCATTTCCTTGCTGCCACTGAAGCAGTGCATGACACCGCCAATTTCTTGGGCATGGTTTTCCTTCAAGACTTCATAGGCCGCCTGGATGGACTCCCTCGTGTGGATAATCAGTGGCTTTTTTACTTGCCGGGCAAGCTCGATTTGCCGTTCAAAGACTTCTCGTTGCACATCTTTGGGGGATTTATCCCAGTAAAAATCCAGGCCGCATTCCCCAATGGCCACCACTTTCGGATGCTCGGACTGGCGGACCACTTTTTCCCAAAGATCCTCCGTCAAATCAATAGCATCCACGGGATGCCAGCCAACGCTTGCGTAAATGCCTTCATGGGCTTCAGCAAGCTCAATGGCCCGCTTGTTGGTCCGCTCGTCAAACCCCACCACCAACATTTTAGAAACCCCTGCTTCTTCTGCCCTTTTTAGGACCTCTGCCAGATCCTCCTCATATTTTAAATCGTTCAAATGCACGTGCGTATCAAATAACATGGTATCACCCATCCCAATCCACTGTATCATTAATATTCACCCGAATGGCCGATTTCATTCAGGTTTTTTATTTAAAATTTTCCACAACTGAAATTATGGCGAAAAAGGACGCATCGGCAGTTATCCACATACTATTGACACCCCCTTCTGCCTATACATTCGGCTGTACATTAAGAATGGGGCCGTTGTCCATAGTGAAAATGGAGATTTAACGTTTTTGCGTTAAACCTCCATTTTCACTATGGGCAGTAAATCTGAACCGCCATGTGGCAACTGGACTTGTCGGAAAATAAGATATGGGTTGCAGGAGGTGATTTTCCCTTCTGCAACACCGCCTTTTACTTTACGACAGCCCCGTTTGGCAGGTCGTCGATGATGGTTGGAAGGGTCAGGCTTCCATCAGCCGAAGCGGCAAGGACCATCCCTTCGGACAATTCACCGCGAAGCTTCACCGGTTTTAAGTTGGTAACCACCACTACTTTTTTGCCCACTAAGTCAGCTGGGCTGTAGTGTTCGGCGATTCCCGATACGATTTGGCGGGTTTCCGTCCCCACATCGATTTGGGAAACCAATAGGCGGTCGGCTTTCGGGTGCTGGCGGCATTCCTTGATTTCACCGACTTTAAGCTGGATTTTCATGAAATCGTCAATCCCAATGGCTGGCACCTCTTCGACTTCCTTGATTTCTTTCGGTGCCTCCTCGGCTGGCTTCACCGATTTGGTCATTTGTTCTTTAATGTAAGCGACTTCTGTTTCCACTTCCAATCGTGGGAAAATCGGTGTCCCTTTGGCAACCACTTGGGTATTTGCATCGATTTTTTGGAAGCTTCCCAAGGAATCCCATCCTTGAAGTTCATTGCCCTTCACACCTAATTGTTCAAAAATCTGGGATGAGGTAGTTGGCATGAATGGTGAGATTAAAATGGCAATTTGACGGAGGCTTTCAGCCAAATGTCTCATAACGGAGGCTAATTTTCCTTTATCCGACTCGTCTTTGGCCAATACCCAAGGAGCGGTTTCATCAACGTACTTGTTGGTCCGGGCAACCAGTGCCCAAATATCGGCTAGGATAACGCTAAATTGCATTTTCTCGAAATTTTTCTCGACTTTTGAAATGGTGTCCGCAGCGAAGCTTTCCAATACTGCATCAAATTCAGTAGCATTAAATTCAAAAGGAATTACGCCATTGAAATATTTGTTAATCATGGAAACTGTGCGGTTCAGGAGGTTCCCCAAGTCGTTTGCCAAGTCGAAGTTGACTCGTTCCACGAAGGATTCTGGGGAGAATACCCCATCCTGCCCGAATGGAAGTTCACGGAGCAAGAAATAGCGGGCGGCGTCCAAGCCATAGCGTTCGATGAGCATTTCCGGATAAACCACGTTGCCTTTGGACTTGGACATTTTGCCGTCCTTCATCATAATAAAACCATGACCAAACACCTTTTTAGGAAGCGGCAAGTCCAGTGCCATCAGGAAAATCGGCCAGTAAATCGTATGGAAGCGGACGATGTCCTTCCCTACCACATGGACATCGGCAGGCCAGTAACGATTGAACAGCTCTTCGTTGTCAGAACCATAACCAAGTGCCGTAATGTAGTTGGTCAAGGCATCCACCCAAACGTACATAACGTGCTTCGGATCGCTCGGCACCTTGATTCCCCAGTCGAAAGTCATCCGGGAAACGCAAAGGTCCTCAAGCCCGGGACGCAAGAAGTTGTTGAGCATTTCATTGCGGCGGGAGTCTGGCAGGATAAATTCCGGGTTCTCCTCGTAATACTTTATCAAGCGGTCCGCATATTTTTTCATGTTAAAGAAGTAAGACTCCTCTTTCAGTAGCTTCACTTCCCGGTGGCAGTCCGGGCATTTTCCGTCCTCAAGCTGCGGTTCGGTGTAGTAGGATTCGCACGGGGTGCAGTACCATCCTTCGTACTCCCCTTTATAAATATCGCCATTAGCAATGAATTTCTCGAAAATTTTGGCAGACAGCTCTTTGTGGCGGGCCTCTGTCGTCTGGATAAAGTCATCGTTGGTAATACCCATCAGCTTCCAAAGGTTTTTGGCAATCTGTGCGATTTCGTTGACATAAGTTTGAGGGTCTTTATTTTCTTCCTTGGCTTTTTCCTCGATTTTTTGCCCATGCTCATCCATCCCTGTTAGGAAGCGGACGTCAAAGCCGCGCCCACGTTTGTAACGTGCCATCGCATCTGACGCTACCGTCGTATAAGCGGTGCCAATATGGAATTTCCCGCTGGGGTAATAGATAGGGGTTGTGATGTAAAAAGTCGGTTTCATGGCTTTTTTCTCCTTAATGAAAATATTTTATCTCCCCTAATTATATCATATTTGGTCAAGGGCAAGCCATCTATTCCAAAAAAAGTTGTCCACAACCAAAGACCCACAGACTTCGACAGCCGATTGTGATATGATAAGGGTAAATATTACAGCTTTTAGGAAAGGATGATAACATGAAAGGACAACTGACCCAGCGCGACATTAATTTACTGGAATTTTGTGAAAAGCAATTACCGATTTCAACCGATATGGCGGCCATCCTTTTTTATCCCAACCGCTACATTGCCCAAAGACGGCTTTCTGTTATCCACCAATTGAAGCAGCTGAAACGCTCGGAGCGGCTTTTTGTGAACCAGCCTTATATTTACTATCATAGCAAGAAAAATTTGAAGAACCTGCCATTTACCAAGCTGCTATGCGACATAACGGACGCCGGTTATGAGATTGAAAGTTATCGTTTTGACGACAATCTTTTCAAAGTGGTTGTGAACAAGGAAGAAAATACATATCAGGTCAATTCTACCCTGCAAAACATGAAACAGGTTTACCGGCGGCTAGAACTGGCATCTTAAAAAAATTAAAAGTGGCTCAGGGACATTCATCCTGAGCCACTTTTAGGCTATTGGCTTATCTTGACATCCGGCTGCGGATAAAATTCATCACTGCCATGAAAATAATAAATTGAAACAGCCACTGCGCCAGCCGTGACGGGAACAAATTAGGGATGAGCATAGCAATCAGCGGCCATCCTGCCAGCATTAAAAGAAGTACCCCTAAATGAATGTAGTTATTTTTATTGGTAAAGTAGCCATAAGCGGCAAATCCGATTGAAGCAATAAAAAAGATGACGGTCAAACTCACAATAATTTCTCCCTTCTGAAATGATACTCTCCTTACATTTTAGCTCTTTTTACTAAAAATGGCAAGCAAGTCCAGTTATAAAACACCCCAATTCTGGAATATTAAGACTATCCCCTTGGGAAGGAGCCAATTCATTGATTCCCATCGCTATCGGACTTTTGATTTTATGCGTGTTGTCACTCCTATTTGTCGGAATTTCAAGAAAAAATGAACGCCTCATCAAATGGGGGATGGCCTCAGCATTATTCCTCATCGCCCTGCTTTTCCTTTATTGCCATTCCAAGTATCAACTTTCAAAAAGTACAGCGGAAAAACACCGGGAAATGACCGGGCTTTCTTTATTTTTTGCTATCCTGCTTGCTACGGTTTTAAGGAATGTTCCTTAAAGTTGGTCAAACCGCATTTTGCGGATTCCAATCAACTCGTTATTCCTAAAATAAACCCTCGGGACGCGGTCGCTGATCAGGCAAAGGACCTCGTAAGGGATGGTCCCCAGTTCACGGGCTACCCGCTCAGCAGGCATTTGTTTGCCGATAAGCTCAACCCTTGTCCCCATAGGGACTTTTTGTGGCAGGCGGACCATCATTTGATCCATGCATACCCTGCCAATGATTTCGCATTCCATGCCATTGACAATGACTGAGCGGCCCTGGTGGTCCCGTATCCAGCCATCAGCGTAACCGATAGGAATAACACCTAGCCAATGGCCCTCGGGAGCAACGTAGGTAGCACCATAACCGACCTTGCTCCCTTTTTCAATGAATTTCACTTGTGTTAAATGGCTGTAAAGGCTAAGGGCTGGTTTAAGCTGAAAATCCAGGTCAATGAAACCAGGGTCTGGATTAAGGCCATACATCCCCAGCCCTAAGCGGATTCCCTGATCGAATTTAAAGTCAAATTGCAAGATGGCAGCAGTGTTTTCAAGGTGGATGTAACTCACCTTGCTAACATCAAGTTCGCTTAGAAGCATCTTGAAAGACTGGACCTGGTCGTCCAAATAACTTAAGTCGGAATCCGCTGTGGACATATGGGTGTAAATCCCTTCGGTTTCAATCATGGGATGGTTGCTTAAAGCTGTAAAGGCTGTCACAATTTCTCCCCGTGAAGTCATGCCAAGCCGGTGCATCCCCGTGTCGATTTTTAGATGGACTTTAAGGGGAGTTTCCAAATCCAGGATTAACAGTGACTTTGTCCATTCCCAGTCGTGGGCCGTCAAGGAAATCCCATACTTCGCGGCTTGGAATACATCACGCAACCGGGTCATGCCCAATACTAAAATGGGATGATCAAGACCTTGTTGCCTTAGGCTCAGGGCCTCATCTAAGGCACTCACTGCCAAGAAGCCAGCACCAGCTTCAATAGCGGCTTTTGCGACTTCATAGTCCCCATGACCATAACCATTGGCCTTGACAACGGCAAATATCGTTTTGGAAGGATGCAGCTTTATAATTTGAGAAACGTTATAACTGATGGCATCCAAGTCTATGGCTGCATAGGTATCCCGGTAATATGACATGCTCTCACCTCTAAATTCCATTAATCAATGTGGTAGGCCCTGTAAACTTCGTTTTTGGCAACCCCGCGTTCTTTTGCGACTTTTTTTATGCTTTCATTGGTGGTCAATCCCTGGGCAACGTAATGTTCGACGTGTTGCTCCATTTCCAAGTGCTCCCACCAGATGACTTCTTCTGGGCTATCCTTGGACCCTTCCACAATAATTACCAATTCCCCCCGCAAGTCGCTGGCGATAGGGATAATCTCTGAAACCTGCCCCCGGATGAATTCTTCGTATTGCTTAGTCAGCTCCCTTGCAATGGCAATTCTTCGGTCACCGAAGATTTCAAGCATAGCATTTAGCGTATCCGAAATACGATGTGGGGATTCATAAAAAATAAGCGTAAATCCCTGATAACGAAGGTCAGTCAATTCCTTCTTCTTTTTCTTTTTGTCACGGTTCAAAAACCCGTAAAAAATAAATGGCTGGGGGACAATACCGGAAGCAATTAATGCTGAAAGGGCAGCATTGGCACCCGGGATGGGAATAACCGCATAGCCCTCGTCCGACACTTGGCTGACAATTTCATAACCTGGGTCAGAAATACAGGGAAGGCCCGCATCGCTGACAAGGGCTACTTCTTTGCCCTGCATAAGCAATTGCAGGATGTAATTGCCTTTAGAGTCCTTATTATGCTCGTGATAGCTAGTCAACGCTGTCTCAATCTCAAAATAATGACAAAGCTTTTTAGTATGCCTTGTATCTTCCGCTGCAATGATGTCAACCGATTTAAGGACCTCGATAGCGCGGGGTGACATGTCGCTCAAATTACCAATGGGGGTTGCGACTAAGTAAAGGGAAGCTTTATCCTGTTTAAAACTTTTTTGAATTTTCATGTTTGCACCTCAATTTTTAAATCACTCTCTTATTATAACATCTTCCGCAGAAAAGTTCCCTCTGTTGGGAAATTAAATATAAAAAAACCACCCATACAGGTGGTCAAAGAATGGCCCGGCAACGTCCTACTCTTGCACGTGTGTACTACCCTCGGCGCTAAAGAGCTTAACTTCTGTGTTCGGGATGGGAACAGGTGTGGCCTCTTTGCCATCGTTACCGGACTTGGTTTGTTTTGAATC
>Ga0268261_10000748_pt1 | contig 21157 bp, 12 predicted proteins | sample TergutNc150P1_FD_190353 | JGI IMG/M metagenome (GOLD analysis project Ga0268261, IMG submission 190353) | Nasutitermes corniger P1 segment gut microbial community from laboratory colony in Florida, USA - Nc150 P1 (SPAdes) (version 2) | ecosystem: Host-associated > Arthropoda: Insects >...
CTACCCTCCTTAAACTTCTTAAACCACTCGAAAACTTGCGTGCGAGATAGACACTGATCACCATACACTTCTGTCAACAAATTGTAAGTTTCTGTGGCAGATTTTTCAAGTTTTGTGAGGAATTTGATGTTAACACGTTGTTCTACATTGGCACTCAGCATTATTCCGACGGAGCTCAGACACACGATCCGCTTCTAACAATGGTTACGGCCAGACTAACCGATGCGCGTGAATGAACCTTTGTGTGACGGTAGAGGGAAGTCCACGGATCAGTGCCCTACCCTCCTCTTCGTCATCGACGTGGCCGGAAATGAGTAATAAAAGCAATCCGGTTTCTTTATTGCCACACCTCGTACATAAAAGATAATAAGTTGATTGAAAGTGTTTCCTCATTAGATCTTGTGTTAGACACTTTTTGGACTAATTGTAATTTTAAAATTGTGTTTTATGATAAAGGTATGCCATACCAGTGCATACCACCAGAAAGCCTGTAATCTACTGTCCCAGCATCTAGCTACTGGATTAATGAGCCTATGAAGATAACAGACCAGAGAAATAATTCTACAGTCAATTTAAAACAGTGTGATAATGTGTGCAGATAAGGCACGTAGCAGTTTCAGCCCAGCCTCAAACATGTTGCATGCATGAATAGTGGACAACATTGATAGGGACTCTGTAGAAGTGAGTTGAGATGTAGTAGATTGAGTATACTTATGTTATCTTAGTGCTGTGCTGCATTTGTTACTGTAATGTAACTGGCACTGTAATAACCTGGTATCTTCCTAAGGGAGAGAAGTGGTCAACCCAAATGAATATGTCATAATGTTTAGCAAGGTCAAAGAAGTTTCTTCATTGTAAATTAAATTGCTTGTGCTGTAATTTTGATGTTGGGTTGAGGGGAGGAGGAGTGCTGTAAAATGTGTTATCTAGACAGGAAGTGGTTAAGATAAATGTGAGGCAGCAGGGAACAGAATCTGCTAAGAACAGTATGTTATAAAAACTGCTATGTTTGCACCTTTGTATGTGTGGAGTAGACATCAAGCAGCACAGAAGGGTAAATGAAAAGATGCTGTGCATATACATGTACAGTGAGGTAGTAAGATTACAGGCTTGTGATGCATTTAAAGCTGAACAGCCTTTGTTAGCTCAAGACAGAGACCAGTGACATCTGTGAACATGGTAATGAACCTTTGGTTTCCATGAAAGGTACAATATTTCTTGGGATATTAAGCAAAGTGCTTATCAAGAATTCTGTCCAATAAGTTGGTTGACTGGATTGTTATATATCTGCTCACATGCTCATACGCACACACATTCACACCCTCACCATATTTTCCGCTTCATAAAATGCATTTTTTCCTGAAAAATAACTCTAAAAATCACCCTGCATTGTACCGATGGATGGTCGAATTGTAAACCACAAAAATACCTTGCTAATTTTATCACTTCCCTTCTGAGTTATGTGGCAGGTTTTTGTCTAGAAAACACCACCCAACAAAAACTTGTAATTGAATTACTTTTTGGCATGTTTGTAATGGAAAGCTGGAAGAAATGCACACAAAGTTTTATTTCGAACTACTGCACAAGTTGGTTTTTACACTCCTATGTGTTTCAGCTACCTATTGTAGCCATTGGCAGGAAGCTATAATATTATAAAGACGAAAGCAGTGTATTGTGTCAGTAAATGATAAACATAAATACATTAGCTTTATATAATAGTGAATTGATGTATAGTATTACAGAAATTATTCAGATTAAAATTAAAATATAAGTGAGGTAGTAAAATATAAAATGCAAGAATGTAAAAATTTGTCTCCAAATATCTTGCAGTATTAGATATCCCTTGATTTTGATGGAGTGGAGACCTGTAAATATTGTGCAGATTTTGGATAAGCTATTAATATGAAAAATTAAAAGATTTTAAAAATGTTTAATATTAATAGCTTATCTGAAAGACGTGCAATATTTACAGGTCTCCACTCCATCAAAAACAGTGAGATACCTAATACTGCAAGATGTTTGGAGACAGCTTTTGCATTCTTACATTTTTTGTTTTAATACTTCACTAATATTTTAATTTTCATCTGAATAGTTGTAGTTATACTGTACATCATTTGATCTCACAGTCAGCCAGTGCATAGGGCTGACAACCTTGCCACCTTCATGCGCCGATTGTCTAGAAATTCTGGGTACCTCAACCTCCTGGACCCCTGAGGGCTTTTCCAGGCCTGTAATGGGATAGCTTTACCTCTTTTTTATACATCAGTTGAGTTATATAAAGCTAATTTAGATATATTTACCATTGACTGACATGAATGCTGCTTGTGTCTGTAATATTCTAGCTCCCTGATGATGGCTACAGGAGGTAGGGGAAACATGTAGGAGCATAAAAACTAACTATGTGCGGTAGCTGGAAATAAAGTGTGCATGTGGAAGACAACTGCATGGAATGTGTATAACATTACATACGTACAGACATGCCTCTACTAGTTCTGCCATGTCCATCTGCATGCAGTAACTGTAGAACTGCTGAATTGGTTCTCCTGTAATCTGATAATGGGGAGTTGCACTAGAATTTGTTGACACAGTCAGGTGTTGTTAAAACAAACAACAGTATTAAACACTTTACGTGGAGGCATATGTGCACTTCTGTGCATGTCTCACTAAATATTTGTCTTGGCAAAAACTGTTCAGAACAGATTTGCAGGATACAAAACACATTTTATGAATCAGACACTTAGGTATTGAACCTCATGACTTTCAGGTGCATATGTGGCAGACCTGTAACACTATGCAGACATCTGTTAATATGTTTTCCCTTGGACTTGATATTAAACATGGATTAGATTTCTGACTACATGTTTTTCATGATAATGGCAACTATGTTGCTCCTGGTTATTTAAAGGTGACACGACACTGTAATGACAGTAAGTTGGAAAAGTAGCTTTAATTGGTATATAACGAGACAGACTGCACCAGTAGGACAGTACAGCATCATGTCACAAATGATTTCAGATTTAATCCCAGTAACACTGGTTGCTCACTAATCTACAGATCAAACAAGTAGGCTAAACCACGTAGAGAACAACTTGGTCTGAGATTATGGAAATAAAAAGTATTGAAATCTGCAAGATAAAACCAGTTGGTGATACCAAAGTGAAAGAGCTATGTCATGTATTGTTGTGAAAACATGCTATGTTTGCGGAGTGAATCTACGCTTCTCGATGGCTACCAACTTTTTGATGGTAGGCACATTGTTGGACTAAAATTTTAAGTTTGAAATGATTTTAACATTGTATGTATTACTTTTAACTATAAGTATTGTTTTGATATAAAACAACAGTTCCTATTTATGTGTATGGAGCCCTAGAACATGATCAAAGAATTGAAACATGTCTGCCAAGTACCTCCTAAATGCTGAGTAAAGCGGTTATGGGTTGATTGATTGTAAGTTGACATTACATAATAAGTATAAATTGTATGATATTGTTTATCTGCTACAAAGGGACAGACAGCTTTATATTTTAGCTTAATAGTACAGGAATGTCATAAAAATGCTGGCAATCACTTAATTGGATTACAATATGGAGAATGGAAGTTGTGGATGACAGGAACAGAGTGAAAAGGGTCATTAAAAAACCCTCTGGTCCAGTTTTCTTCTTATAATTTAGCGGCCTTGTCATTTTTGGTGTGTGTATTCTTATAAATAAATGGCATAAATAGGGGATATTCATAGACTGAAAATCCATGAACTGAGGACATGTAAATATAGATATACCTGCATGATTTAAGGCTTCCACCGTGACGTAGATGAGAACTGCACTCTTCCTGGTTATTACGCAATGAGTAGTGTTAATTTCTTACCAATGTTTGGGGACCGATGGGTTGTCCCAAAACGTCAGTAAGAAATTACCGCTCTTCGCTCCATAAATAACCCAGAAGAGTGCATTTTTCATAAATATACCTGTATATACACGTGTAAATAAGACCCAATCCCAGAATGAATGTTCTATGTACAAAAATCCAAGGAATAAAGTAGCACTGTATCATTTTTTATGCTTGATTTTGTGTACTTTTTAAGCAAGTGACAATTATACCATACATTTTAGACAACTAACATTGCATTATAGTCCAATTGGACTTTTGACCTCATCAAGATTTTCATATAGGTACACACAGCCTCCAATGCTGATAGCCCTGAGACCAGCTGTCTGACTGGAAACATTCATTGATTTTTTATTTGCTCTGGGCAGATTCTTGGATAGTACCTTCAATGTATCAACACCTCTTCCAGCTGAACACTCACTGATCATCCAGTCTTTCATAGTACCTAATTTGAGCTGTTCAAAGCATCATTAAGTGAACTGTAAATATATTAATAAATAAATCAAATTAAAATTTATATTAACAAATAAGTGAAAGCAGATTAAGTTTGTGGATATTTACTACAATTTGTTCAGCTCAGAAAGTTTTATCATGTCATTCATCTAAACTCAAAGTTCAAAATACACATACCTCATAATTTTACTTGTTATGTTGTATGGGTGAGAAACTGATCTGACATCATAAGAAGGGACACAGTCTGAGGATATATGTGAACAAAGAGCTGTGAATATATGAATTAGGAGAGAGAAATAACAGGAAGATGAAGAATAATGCATAATCAGGAGCTACAAAGTTTCCACTCTTCGCCGATGTTACTAGAGTTACCAAATCAAGTTGGCTCAAATGAGAATGCATGTAGTTTTGAGTGGGAATTATATGAAATGCATACAATTTTTTAGGTGGAAAAATCCAAGTAGAAGAAACCACTTGTGAGGCTAAGGTTAATATTAAAATGAGTTCTAAGGAGAGAGGGTACGAGAGTGTAAACTGGATTTAGCTAGCTCAGTCCAATAGCACAGTCTTGTGAATGTGGTTATGAATCTTAGAATGTTGCATATCTACCATGCACTTCCAAGAAATAATTTGTGTGGTTATGAATCTTCCAGTTTCAATACAAGGTAAGGCGCTTCTTGACTAGCTGAGGAACACCATCTCCTCCACAAAGGACTTTGTTTAATAAAAATTAGTTCTGGATTTATGACCATTGAAATATCAAAGGGAAGTTTGACAGTTCCCATCTTTTGTTACAGTTTTCATCATCTTTCCATCAATTCGCTGCAGATTTATGTTATGCACTTTGAATATTCTGAAAACAAATCTTCACAGAATAAGCCATTCCGCTATGTAGAGGCATATAAACCGTGCTTAAATTTCAATGGGAAAATGAATGCTTCTCATCCCTCACTATGGTCTCCACAGATAACCCTTCCATTGATCCACTCTTTTTGTATTATAATCAGTGAGGGACTCAAGAAATATGACTTCAGTATGCATAATATGAATTGAAATGTTCTAGTAACAGCTTGAAGGCATCACCTACCTAGAGACAACTCTAAAGGTCAAACTGCAATACTGACAGAAGAAACCAGATCATAGTGAAATTTAAAAAAAATATATATATGACAATTCCTCTCTAGCCAAGGTTTCTACATGTAACCGTTCCAATGATTCACAGGTACGCATCACATTCTGAAGTCGTGATTTCACTGAATATGCACACTGTGATTTCAGTTCCAGACAGCTTGTTAGACTGAGTACTACTTCTAGATACATTTATCTTCTTCAACAGATTCTGACCGCAGTACTGACCAAAGATACAGTGCCTCTTTGTCACTGCTGGTCATTACTGCCATCTCGCAGTATATGTGTGACTATTAAAAACTGCTACATAAAGACAGAATAGTAAAACTTAGTCTTATTACTTATAAGTTACATGCACAAACACATACACACATGGATAAGTGTTGGGTATACTGCAAGAGTGTCTACCACCAGATGAGGAAGCAGATTAAATATAAGAAGAAAAATAAGACAGTTTACAGATCAGCCATAATTGGCTGATAACACCTAAACCAAAATGTTGTCATTAAGTTTCAGCAAGGGTTTCCTGTTTAACCCTTAGAACGCCGAATTCAATCCCATCTGCCATTTGCTGGCATTATTAAGAGCTCACCTTATATTCCACGTTAGCAGGATAAGGGTTAAAGTAACTACCCCATGGTACAGCATCTTTCATGGGATGATGTCCCCTGCTTCTTCTGGAAGCTTCTGCTTCATTACTGTGTTCACAATAGTTTGCCACTGGCTACTATCCTCAGTCAATTGAATCCAGTTCACACCTTCTTAAAATCACATTAAATGTTATCCTCCCATGTCAGCCCTTGCCTCCTACATGATTTCCCTTAAGTTTTAAAATTAACAGTACCTCTGCATTTTTAATCACCCTGTTTTATACTACATGTCTCCCCCATTTCATCTTCCATAATTTATTTGTACCTAAGAATATATGGTGAAGAGTTGGACCACTTTATTATGTTATTTTTTGTTGTACTGTTACCTCCCCTGTCTTGAGTTCAGATGTTCTCTGAACACTTAGTTTTTGAACTGTCAGTGTATACTCTTTTTTCTCTTTGGTGAGACACCAAGTTTCATACACATAAAACAGTAGGTATTCTGTACTGAATTTAATCACAATCCAAGAAAGAGGTCATGAGCTGAAACACAATGAGTAATGAATATGGTGTGCTTCCATTGTTCCAAGTGTACAGGAGTTTTGTTGTCTGCAACAGATTTGGATATCCTGTCACAGCAGTTACAGGGTTAAAGACTTACAGTTTTGAAACAGATAATAAGTGCCATTTCTCTTGCCAGATGAGGGAACCTGGATAACCCGTTAATGATGGCACAAGTAGTCGTAATGCATGAGCTAGCCAAGAAGGTGACCTGCACTGGTCCATGTGTCCAACTTGCAGTCAAGACTGTTTTACTTATCTTAGTGTACTATGCACTGTCTGTGGGACTCACCTTCTATCAACACAGACTTCTTCAGGTAGGTATCTTCAGCAGTTGAACATTTTCATAGTAGCATTTATGTTGTGTGAATACTGAGGGTATTCAGGATAGGCCCAAGGAATTCCTCTGTCACAAGGTGGTCAACTGCTATGCCTTTTCTTCTTTGTCATCATCGTGTTTGAAGTACGGACTAACAGTAAGCTCCGCCATCTATATGGAGTATAAAATGTGCAACTGCATTTGGCTGTTCTGCCTTGCAGAAGAAGGGTGACACATTATATCATGCACTCTTCATGTACGCATTCATGAGTCTATTTTAGTACGTCTTGAATGGCCAAAGCTGGCAGTTGTGGATAGTTAAAATTCAAAGTGACTATGGGCAAGGTTGAGGTATGTATCCATTTTAAGGACCAAATTTTCCTCATTTAGTGCTTTAAAATTTCTGAAAAGCAGCTTGTATCATTTTACTGCAGACAGTGAAAATGTGCAAATAATAATCATATAAAAAATCAGCCACTGCCACAAACATTTGATAATCAACATGTAAGTAATGTGATAATGTACAGTCTTTACATATGACACTGTAATGAATATTTCATGATGGTACACCATTGTAAGCAAAGAATAAACACTGTTCAGAGACTGGGTCATATGTCACTAACTCTAAGATTAGTAATTTCAGGCAAACTTGCTATGAAAGACTGTATAGCTACATGTAACAGTTTTAAAATGCTGCTGTATCTTAAATTTCAGGAATTTCAATTCCCCCTCTCTATAGTGGTGTGTCACTTAGTACTAAAATTTGTTATTGCATCCATGTGCCGCGCTGTGTGGGAATGCTATACATCAAACCAAAGAGTCATCCTAAAATGGGGAAACTTTGTGAAAAAAGTGGCACCTACAGGAATTGCAAGTGGACTTGACATTGGATTGTCTAACTGGGGACTGGAACTTATTACAGTGTCCTTGTGAGTGTATCTATTTTTCATATATTATTCAGGAATTTAATATTTTAGTAATCTTAAGATGAACTATGGTAGTCATACTGTTTCAATATTGCAACTTTTTCTGTAATTATTTAATAAAAACATGATATAGAGGGAATTCTGTGGCTGTGGACCTGAATTGGAGGAGAGCTATCAGTGTTTGTTTGTGGTCAACTGTAAACTTTCTTGTCATTATGTTAAAGTACATTTCAACTCAATCTCATGTCATTCAACAGAACTTTCATATATGCTGCTTGAGTGTTGTGAATCAGTGACAATGCAAAGGCAGAATAAGGGCATAAGATCCTCATTATATAACCTAAAATGTGATCAGCCATCCTGATAGAATCTGTATGGCATAACATATTTGTTTAGTCCAGCTCTAATTAAAACAAAAACACCTGTAAGTCACTGCAAGTTCCATATACAAACCGTAAGAAAATCATGATAAGATTTCAAGTAAAGTTAACGCTATTGCAGACCACATGAAAAAGGTTAGCCACAAGTTCTTTGAACTTCGTATAGCAATTATGTAAATGCAATACGAAATTTCATGTTCCAAAGAATACTTTATGGAGGTTTACAAAATTTACCGCAAATATAGACAGCAAAAATGAGGTTAAGGCAAATTTTAAAACATTTGCCGGTATGGGTTATTCAGTACAAGAGTGAATATCACATACCAACGAAAGATCCTTCAGTAAACTAACAGAAAATAGCAACACGTTATTATAATATTTCATGTGAACTTTCAATAAGAAGTTGCTTACCTGAATTAAATTCGTTTTCCATTACAACAGATCTCTGTGGTCAGTTTCCTCGTTCTCTTTCCATCTAGACTCATAAACTCTTCCACATGACATCCAGTTGACATATTAATTCTGGCTCACGGTTACGCGCGCTTGTTTTGCTGTCACGATATTTTGACGTTCGACTACAAGTGACATATTTATGATACAAGGACAGATTAGCAGCATTTACTGGTATTTGGACAAGTTTTATATTTCTTTGGCATATATATGAATTGGCGACCTATACTTGTGTAGTTACATGTATTTTGCTATACGAAAGTGATGAACACAAGCAAATGAAACTTGGAGGCAGAAAAGTAAAGTACTAAACAGGCTTAAGCACGTTTATTTGAACTAATTTTGTATTTGTTTGATATATGTACGAAATAGTGAAACGGAGCTGGCTAGTGACATTGTCGTGCGATACCGTTGTGTGGATTTGAACTACAAAAAGTTGGCGGTAGAAAACGTGAAGTTGGTACGTGCCAAAAGGGCTTACATTAGTAGTCACGGTATGGCGTGCAGTATCATGATTGCTGATTTCTGTCATTCCAAATTAATACATACAATATTAATACTTGTACTGAGCAGGTTGCTTGTATTTTGGAAGTGCCTAGTTCGACTCTCGGCCAGGGCACCAACTAACCTGAGGTTTGCCGTGATCTTCCTCATTCCCTTTGGGCAAGTCCTGGGATGGCTACCTCCAATTGGAACACAGCTATTTCCTTCCACAGTCTTTCCACTTTACCCAACTTATATGCAGTACTATACAGCATGAAGTACCGATGGCATAGTGAAATAAATCACAAGCGCACGCGCGCACACACACACGCGCGCGCGCGCACGCACGCACCTTCTGAACTGTTTGACTAGTTGCATGAAGCCTAGACTTTAGAAGCAGAAGTTTGTAAGTCCAATTTTATGTATGAGATAATATGTCATTTTTCTTAGACAACTATGGGACTTGCCGCTGTTTTCTTGGTCCAGCTACACTGGACATTATTTGGACTTAAACATACATACATTCATACATACATAATTCATATTTCATAGATCTGTTGTGTGAACAAGTCAAACTGAATATGGAATTGGTCAGTATAATACAACACAATACAAAAATTCAATTGCACAATACAGTCTTGTCATATTCCAATAGCTATGTACAGTTTACAATATAAGTATTACAACTTTTTGTGCCTAAAATTTTGCATACTGCATAATATGAAGTCAGCTATTTTTTTTTACTGTTGTTCATGATCTTTCCTTCCTTAAAATTTGAACTGTTCTTCATAGTGATTACCTGACCTAAATTCACTTATTGAATAAAAGGTGTTTATTATGAGAAATTTTTTAGAGCGTTCTCAAAGTCCACTGTATTTTCATGCAGTTATACAATGTGTGGTGGAAGTTTATTAATATCCTTATTGAGGAAGAGCAGACACCCTTTTGGCCTGAAGATAGTCTTATTGATAGTAAATGAATTTTTTTTGGTCTTATATCTTTGCTATGATTTGAATCATTAGTTTGGTACTTGGTGTGATGTTTAATTACAAACATCATCATTTCAAGGATATGTGCACTTGATACAGTTAATATTTGTAATTTCTTAAATTTCTGTCTACATGATGACCTATGTCTTAATCCCAACATCACTCTTATTATTCTCTTTTGCATTGTAAGTGCCTTATGTAGGTTTGTAGTTGTGCTCCAGAAAATTATCCCAAATTGCAACAATGACTGGAAATGTGTGAAATAAATTGTCTTTAATGAGTGTAGAATCAGATAATAATATAAATTCTTCATCATATAGCATGCTATACTCAGTTTCTTCAGTAGTATTTCCACATGGAGTGCCCATGATAAATTGCTATCTGAATGCATACCCAAGAATTTAATTGATTTTGTAAGAGTTAGATTTTGATTATCAAGATGCAGATTACCATCTGCATCTTGATTTGAACAAGCTTGAAATTTTGATAAAAATTATCTCAGAAATGATACAATTCGACTTCCCAGTCCAGAAATTTGATAAGCGTGTTATGTTGGACACATCTTGAACCTCATGCTGTTTAGGCGTATATGTTATTGTTGCAGTGTGAAATCTGTTATTTCTTGATGAATTTAATTGTTTTATAAATTAACAGAAGGGGGCAAGTAAAGTTTATAATGAGGAACCATTCAACTAGTAACTTTGTAGAATAACAAAAACCCTACTTTGTACGAAGGATGTTTGAAAGATTCTACAGTTTAACTACTTAATGTGTGAAATGAAGCAACTTACATGTTACCATTAAAGTGTTAAATTTGTTCATGTCATGAAATACCCAGTTATTTCATAAATTATAAATTCCGTTATTTTTTTTCATAATCTGTGCTTATCACAACACCGTTTTCAGAAAGGTGAACAACAAAAATCAATGTAATAAAGAGTTAACACAGCTCTGGGTATGTTTCATAAGGGAATGGTCATTTTTTGTTTTAGAAAGCAAGGTGTTCACATGCCATACTCCTCTGTAATACTGTAAAAATGCATTGGTATCATGGTACAAGCCCCTCGACTGTTTCCTATTATATCTTTAGCCAGTAGAATGTCATATAAGTGTCATCAGCTGCTGATGTTTATGAATAATCGTGTGTGGTTAATCGGTTTTAAATGGTATTGCTTGTGTGTTATAGCTATATGCAGAGGCAAGAGATACTCTGCCTCTGCTAAATTATTAGACACAGCTTAATAACCCGCCTAGATTTTTGGTAAACCATACACAAAGTAAAGTGTCCATAACAGACATGTAGCATAATATTATTTGTTCTAATATCCAAATTTCCCTGCCAGTCTGGGTCTGCATCATTTGCATGAATAATCATCAGTTAATTTGAAAATTATTTACAGTACAGGGCATGTTAACATAATGGACGTGACTGCAGTGTCCAGCATTTAGCAAAAAGGCTGGTATACCAAGTTGACATTTCATTGCTTTTGCTGTAATTGAGTTGGTGGTTTCACTAACATCTAATATATGCTGGCAACCCTGACTGTATTATCCAGTGCCCCCTTGAATCCAACACTGTTGCCACCAGTGGTCATAAGAGTCAGGAACTGTCTAGCAGGAATGTACATGAAGATCACCCCTTGCTATGTTTTGTACACATCTCAGGCATCTAAGATACATGCAGTCTGCAGTCTAAACTCATCTGATATATGTGCCATGGCTGCATGGTAATTTGTGTCTGTGTTTTCTGCCATTCTGAATAAATTTCATATTGGATTTTATAAAAATTCCAAATTGGATTAACTGAAGTCAAAAACACTTACTTCTAAAGCTTGTATGTAATTCTGTAATGATACTGACACTGTAGATGTTGACAGTGCAGTGGTGATATGTTTGAAATTTATGTCTCTCCAACATCACATTGGTGATCAAAGGTATCTGTGCATCAGACTGAGAGTTCTGACCTATGTAGATTGGGCAGTAACATAGAAAATGTGTATCTTATTTATGAATATAACTTTTCAAGTCTCCGTGTCATTCTGAAAATTAAAGTGGTTCAGAATATGAAAGTATGAATTGTTTTTGATGTATGTATGTTTGAATTATTGCTGAGGTATCTGTGTATTACTCAATTTATGTGTGAGATTGCCATGCATTTCCTAAATCATTGTCATTCTAGACATATTGTCACTATTTATTTTAAGTTATTTCTTTCATGTTTTCAACCCACAAGTGTTACATTTTCAACTTATGTGTAGCCCTTGACATTTTGCAGGTATACAATGACAAAATCTACAGCCATTATATTCATTCTTGGATTTGCACTCTTGTTCAGATTAGAAGAAAAGGTAATTACTTTCATTTTTATATAGAAACAGTGAACAGGTAAGAAGTCTTGTGCATCAGAGATCTTCTACTTTAGACAGTTATCATGGATCCTTTATTGTAGACAGTTGTCCTAGTGCTTAACCAAAATGGCATGAAGGTTTGTTACAGTTAGCAGAAGTAAAGATCCGCATATTTGTAATTTTAGGTTTTAGTGGTTAGTTTCATAAATGGGCCACTCTGTCTTCAGGGAGAGGTCTTTGGTACTCCGTGGATACAGACTAAGTGGTCCCAAGTGTCAGTGTGTGCATGGTGATCAAGTGGAAATTTCTGCCCGTGCCAGAAATAGCATTTCAGTTGTTTGGCCTGTGATTAGGTCACTTTAATTATTGGGCTGTTTCACATATGAGGTATGGAAAAAAGTGGCATTGAATATGTCTGTGTTCATAGGCTGTAAGGAGATGGATGTAGCTCTCAGAGTGTCTACCCTATTTAAGTGCTCTTGAATTACAAAGAGCACAATATAGATCTCCAAGCACACCCCCAGTTTAAATGCCAACCTCAGCTCATATTATGTACTATTTTCACAGGCAAGGCCCTGGTAACTAAGTCATGGTGTTATCACTGCTAAATATAGAATCAAAAGTAGAATAACATGGACTTAACATAATTTACTTTGTAACCCACATCTCATGTTTTACAAGGAAAGGCAGGAACTTCTTTTATAATATGATATAATATAGTGATGCATGATTACTTCCAATCAATTGCGTAATGCTAAGTGTATTGTACATCCCGCTCTACTATTAATTTATATTATTATTAATAGAAGGTTTTGTTAGTTAATGACATTATTTATTATGTTATGTTTATTTCATTCAGATTCTTTCTCCCTAACAATATGTTTCCCTTTTTTAGGTCCATCACCCCATGCCTCAACTGACGGACTTGATCATTTAGTGTACTCACAAAAGTAAATATATAGTAATGACAGTATAGGCTGGCAGATGCTGATTGTAATTAATACATCACCAACTACTGCACTTAATAGAATACAATTTATGAGAAATATTAATCTCCTACATGTTTTGACACCAGGGTGTTTTTACTCACGGAGTCTTTCAGACCAAAGCAATACAAGTCCGATACATTAATCTAGGTATACACTGCACTCATTGGAATGATTAAAATTCTGTGATAGCTGCTCCAAGTACAAGTTCACTCCTGAACTTGTACCTGGAGTCAGTCTTATTTATTTTGGAATTTCAGTCATTCCAATGAGTGCAGTGCAAACCTAGATTCATGTGTTGATCTTGTATTCCTTTGATCTGAAAGACTCCCTGAGGATGGCACCTCTGTGCCAAAACATGTAGGAGATTAATACTTGTCATAAATTGTATTTTGTTAAGTGAATTAGTTGAGTGATGTATTAATTATAAGAATATGTGTCATATGGATAACAAAAAAGAGATGCTGATTGGTTTAGGCCCAACTGTTACATAACTGTCACCCACAAACTTGTTTCATCTTAAAGATAATGTGCAGGTAGCACCATGTTTGGAATGCAATAAATTAAATGTAAATGCATCCAGTTGTACTGTACAAACGTTTGCTCTTCACTTGTTTCAGTCGTGGACTTTGTGTATCATTGTAGTCATGATTTCTGGTGGATTATTTCTCTTTACCTATAAGGCTACAGACTTCAACTTCCTGGGGTTTATGCTTGTATTAACAGCATCACTCACAAGGTCAGTAATGGGTGTGAATTTACTGTTATCAGTTAGAGTCAAGAAATGTGTGACTTAACAGTGAAGTTCCTCAAGAAGTTCCTTTCTTCTTCCATAAGCTTTGTGAGCATTTAGTGTGTGATAACTTTCCAACCTATTTTATCCTCCATCATATCTGTCCGTATCTTGGCTGTCCTATCCACATCCATCCACCATGATCCATTCTTCCCTTCTTGTGTTTGAATTTCCTTAGCATATTGGTCAGTCTGTCTTGCATGTTCACTGTAAATGTCCCAATCACCTCAGTTTTTTCCTAAATCCCATTGCAGTTTATACACATTTGCTCTGTTCCACATCTGTGTATCCCTTAGGTGGTCTTTTCTGGTTTTGTGATTACAACTCTTAAGGTCTTCATTTTCAATGTTGAATTCTTGTTTCTTATTCTGTGAGTCCTCTTCAATTTTCCTGATGATACCAATTTTTGTTTTACATAAACATTTCCTAGCCTTCACAGTATATGTGCATGTTCTACCATTTCTCCATTCTAATTTTATTTTTCTCTATTTTAATATAAATACTCAATTTTTTGGGTCTTTCCCTTCCACCACATCTTTTGCTTTGTACAGCATCAATTTGTTCCTTTCCATGAAAATGTACGTGTATGTATTTCCGTAAAACTCACAGGCACACTAGCCAGTCTCATTGGAGTACCACCTGGTAACAAAACAGGAAGGGACAGTGACTAAAGCCAAAATGCAATAATTGTGTCACCAGTTATAATGATGTGGTTGGTACGTTGTTGAGGTACATTCACATCCAGCAGAGTTGCTATTAAACTGCACTGTTCACTAGCCCACCTGTACACAGAACTGCTGAGTAGATCTCTATGATATAAATTATTCAATACGTATTGTCATCAGTAATCTGTGGTGCTATGATGGTATGTACTGAATAAATTATAGTTCTAGCACATGGTGTGATATGAATATTGTTGAGATCTGAAAGATATTTGAAGTTGGGGAATTCCAGCAGAAATTGTCAAGCCATTCCAGTTTTTGTTAAAATAAGACAGACAAAAGAACACTTTATATGAAGGCCTATATGTTTCTAAGTGCTTCTGTAGTGTACCTACACCTACCCACTATCTGATACAAAAAACAAACTCACAAGCCCATTAACAAAAGCAGAATGTCATGACTGTATTTTGACTGGACTGAAAAAAATAGTGCTCTATCAAAATGACTTAGAAGTTGCACTCTTCATTGTTGTTACACATGCTATAAGTTTTCTCCATATCCTAGACACAGTGCTGCAGTCAAGAATGACAAACTACATAAATTTCTTACTAAGGTGCAGAGAAAACTTAGTGCGTGTTGCATGAAAAGTGGAAAGACACATTTAAAATATTGTAATTTTTCAGTGTTTTGCTTGAAATTGTACATTATTCTATAACAAACTTAAAATTCGGAGGCACGAGGAGAGTGAACATGCCAGACCTGTCATGCTGAGCATACATTTCCCGACATATTAAATTCAAAATTGGATCAAACATTCTGGATGTTACACATGATTTCTTAAGCCAGGGTTAGCACTGTTCTTACCTCATGCCTTCTTTTGAGGGTTGTATGTTTTACATGTATGTCCTCTCATAATTTCAAATGAGTCACTTCTATCGATACTGGGGGTCAAATTCTTTGTAATCATTTCGGAAACCGCATTTCATAATCTGAGGTCTACCATTGTTATCAGCTTTTCGTTTTGTTAGTACCTGATACACTATTCTTTCTTATTACAGTGGGCTTCGGTGGACATTAGCGCAGCTTGTAATGCAAAAGTCAAAACTGGGATTGGAAAACCCAGTAGACATGGTGTACCATGTGCAGCCATGGATGATTTTGTCCGTCCTACCCCTTGCAGTTGGTTTTGAAGGTTAGTACTGAAGTTCATAGAACACATCCCATTGTGTAATAATATAATAGAGGAAAAAAAGATGAGTCGAAGCACAACTTGCATTCTCTTTTAGAAGGAGTGGCTACATGTTTTGGCTTAATTAATCCATTGTTGTGCCCTTATACAAGACAAATAGCAGGTACAGTGTCATGACATGTCAACCCAGGTACTTCTGTTGTTTTTTTTTTTGTGGGATCCCACATCACAATTATCATTACAGTAATATCATAATAGTAAAAGATGCATTACTGAAGTTAACAATAATTAAAACATCATTGGTAACATAAAAAATGGATACATTAAAAAATGTTAAAATCTAAGGCAGAAGCACAAGAAATAAGGTAGAAGATTTCCTGTTATGTTTTGCCGGGGCAGGATATAGATCAGCAAATGTTGTGTATGTATAGATCCAGGGCAGATGCACAAGAAGAGCAAAGATGGAAGATGTTATCTTTCCTTTTCCATGTATGACATACCACATATCATAGGATATAGATCCACATTGCATAGCTATGTTTTTTTTTATTTTCATTTTTCCTCTATTAGTGTTGTAGAGGAAATATGTTTCTGCACTTGCTTCCCTGAATGTAACTTGCAGGACATGCACCAGGCCTCTCACATATCCCCATAGTATACATTATGTGTTATTTGCACTAAACATGCCTGCATAGTGGGGGGGGGGGGTATGTCTGCTACTGAACCCTATTCATGCGAGAAAAATTATGAGATTAATTAAATTTTGGCTCATATTGGTCTCATATAACTTACATCCACATAAAGCTCAAATTGAACTTTTATCAGTTAAAAAGTTTTGTATTGATCGTTGAGGTGTACATTAATAAATCTGAATTGTCCTTGTAGGGCTGGCACTGGTTACCAAGTGTAAATTCTTCAATAATCATGATATAGTTGTGGTAGTTGTCATATTGCTGCAGATTGTAGCAGGAGCTGTTTTGGCATTCTGCATGGAAGTTGCAGAGTTTTTGGTTGTCACACACACATCCAGCCTTACCCTGTCTGTGGCAGGCGTCTTCAAGGTATGAAACACAGTCTCACAAGTATTTAACAAATTCATGGTCAGGTTTCTCTGTACTCTTCTAGGTTGGATTTTTGCAGTATGTTGAAAAATTCAGTGTCTACATGCGTATCATGAGTCTGTAAGTCTTAACCACAGCGCTTTAGTTAAAATTAAAATATGTGGTAAAATGTATGTGTATCATATCAAACAGTTAAAATATTGTGACCAAATAAGTTCTATACAGTGTGTTTCACAATTTAACATCTTAAGATCTTATGCTTGAGGTCAGTCCCATTAAAAAATGTCAAGGGTAATGGAACCATGGACCAATGCATGCATGTGTGCAGCAGTGTAGTAGTAGTATTAGTAGTTTTCTCCTTACAAATTTTCACTAGTTATTAGACTGTAATGTGGAATAATTTTTCTCCTCAGGAGGTGTGCACACTAATACTGGCTGTTGAAACAGGTGATCAGATGAATGCAGTAAAAGCTGTGGGCCTGTTTTTCTGTTTGGGAGGAATTATATTCCATGTTTTGCACAAATCAGTCATTGCCAGCAGAAGAAACAGCATGTCTGAGTTGGATGAAGACTTGTTCAGCAGTAAGGGAGGTCCAAAACAGTCAGACAACAGCTCAGATTTACGAGTGCCTCTGCTTGCAGAATCATCTGTCAGATTCACACCAGGTAACATTTACAGCACAGATGAGAGCGATGAGGACTCATCAAACATTCTGTTCAGCATTCTACAGAGAAGGGACAACCCACGGTAGTATACTTGGTCACAAGTTGCCTTGTTTCATTTTTGTTCACAATTTTCACATTTATGTTCCTAGGTGGGATGCAGATTAAGAGCAACTTTAAAATAATGGCTGGTGTAGACATTTTATGAATGATATATGTGGTACCAGGAACTGATAGGGCAGTTACAAAGCACAGTTATTGTTCAGTAAAGTGAGAATGGAGTCATAAAATATATATCACTTTCTAGCATGTTCCAGTATCAAATGAATTTTGTTCATATTGTGCAATGTGGAATAGAAAATTGAGGTGTAATGTCAAAGTTCCCATATCAATAACCTGAGAAAATTAAACTTTCATCCATGAATTTCATACATGAAACTTTGTTCAATTCAGTGTGTCTGGTGAGTTTATTGTTTATAGAAACCACTGGGTTTAGACCAGTATCAAATCCACTTGGTACTTGGGTTATTTCCTTGGAGGTACAGCATAAAGCTTACCACTCCTTTCCATACAGTACCAAAGTCTGGAATGTGTGTGGAGCTGTGCCTCTGCAACCCTGCATGATTTCAAGCCACATTGCTTGCCACAAGCGTAACTTTACATTTACCCTCAATTTTAAAATATCAGATTTTTCTGTAAAGGTAAGGTTGTTTCTCTGCTTGCCATGAAGCTTGGCAGTACATGCAGGTGAGCAGTCAGCCTCACACCACAGTACCTTTTCAGTAGGAGGCTGACTGGGACCAAGTACTGATCTGGATATTTTAGAGAAGAAAAAAATTTCTTGCTCTTGCCAGGATTTTAGGCCCATATTGTCCAGCCTGTAGCATAATCACTTGACCAATTATACTATCACAGTTCCCAACTTCTATATAAACTGCACCATTGAGCTCAGTAATTCTAGAATGTAACACTTCAAAAGATTGGACAGAATTTATGGCATGGGTAGTAACTGTAACTATACCTGTCTGAAAACAATCAGTAGCATATTTCTGGCTGATGTAATTCTGCTATAATGTGATTGGCAGTAGACTCAGGTTCAGTTACAGTAACTACATTTGGATTCTCAGCAGCGACATGAATTTCTTCATACATACTGAATCCAGACTGGCTGAAATCCACCCAGCCTTCTATCCGGTGAGTGTAGGGAATAGATAAAGTGGCCAGAGCATGAAGCTAACCACTTCTGTCCAGCTTAGGCCAAGGTATGTAATGCATGGAGCTGTACCTTCACACTCCTGTACGCCTTCAAAACATGGTGACATGACAACTTTACTGATGCTTTTACCAACGCCAGTGGACAGTGTGTACACTGTTACTATTATATTGAATTTTAATGTGACAGTGATCAGAAGTGTGCTGATTTAGTTTTAAAGGGACAGCCACACTGAATATTCACAAACTGTATTTACTGGCCACAAACTTCCTGAAAATTTCTTATATATACAATCAAGTTTTACTTAAAATTAGAGGGTTAGTCGGCAAAGTTGTTTTTGCAAATAGTGTTTTTGTTACACAAAAATTGCATGACGCCAGCAAACTGGATGGACTTAACTGGGCCATGGGCTGGATGAAGAATTCTTCCCAACAGCAGATTTTTCTCCAGACCCCAACTCATCTGCCTGTTTATTGGGTACTGTGGCATATGTCCTCGTGTAAGCAGCTGGAGTTCATAACTGACCACTTGCCTCCATCTAGTGCGAAGGTTAATAATGTGTGCAGGTGTACCGTCATTCGTGCACATGCTTTCATGGCGTGGTGATTACTTAAACAAAGGGCCTGACTGTCACAGTTTGGACAGTGATGAATATCTGCATATCCCCTATGTTAGTCTGAAGTGAAAAATTAAAGCCCCTCTTACAAGGTACACTATGCAGTATCGTGGATTCTGAGAATCTCTTATAAAAGTCAAGAATTTTTATGCATTTTATAGTGTCTGTAGAAACAGAAAAGCTGAATATAAACATGGCATCAGTATTTCTTGCACAAATTTAATGAAATAATCATACTGTAAGCGTAACTGGGGAGTTATATTTTAATGTATCACTAATACTGCTAGTCTGTTTATCTTCTTTTTATAAAGTGTGAAAAATGCTGTCAAAAATGTCAGACTGGTTATACGGAACGAGTGTTAGTAACACAAATCAGTTTGGACAGTATAGCAACCTGCAATTCCGTCCAGAAGGTGTTCAGTGGAAAGTGCTTTAAACAATTTTTAACTATTTGTTATGCATTTAAATTGAAGTGCTACTGCAATAAAAATACATATAACCTGATCAGACAAAGGTGGCATGGTAATCTGAAGCATGATATACAGTATTCACATTACCTGTTTCTGCAAGTGAACAGGTTCACTAGTACCATCAGACAAGCTGCCTGTCTTCTTGGCCATATTTGATTCAACAGAAAGCACTGAAAATGAATTTTGCAATGCTGTTACTCTTTTATACATATTGTTGATACAGTGGGCCGGTTTTGACAATGTTGCTTGCAAGGCCTAAGTATGACAGTACACTTTTCTGGTTATATAAATGATTTAACACACCCCATAAATAAAAAAACATATGCAAAACATCAAAGTGATCTGTCAATTTTATTTTTAGAGGAATTACAAGACTACCATGTGCATTAAGTTCTGTTTGAAACTAAGCAAAATCACTATAGGAGCATGTGATAAGCTGCAATTGACCTTTAGGGGGGAGATGAACAGAACTCAAATATTCATAGCTCTTCAGAGTTCACTAGTTGATGCAACTGTGCATCAGGAGTTTGTTCCACAAATGTTCTATGATGTCTATCAAAAATTAAGTATAATTCTGATGTTTTTATGCTGAAATGAAAGTATTTGTTACTTTGTTTATGGAGCATTGTATGGCTGAATGCTGTGTTACTGTTGTTCTGTACATTTTGTACTCCCCAGATACAGTCTACTATGATTCTTTTTTTCCAAAACTCAAGCTGTACCCTGCTGGGAGAACAAAAAATCACAGAACAGCTGGAATCACTACATTATCAGGTTGTAAAGAAACTACTTCCACAGTATTGAATATTAAGAAAAAGGTCAGTCTGGAAATTGTTTGATCATATCATGTACAGTTTTTTCCCTCTGACATATTTCTGCAAACATTCAGGTATGGAACCAGGTATTGTTATGTTAAAGATTGACATTTTTTAATTTTCATTGTAAGAAATTATATATATATATATATATATATATATATATATATATTTTAT
>Ga0268261_10000749_pt1 | contig 21132 bp, 17 predicted proteins | sample TergutNc150P1_FD_190353 | JGI IMG/M metagenome (GOLD analysis project Ga0268261, IMG submission 190353) | Nasutitermes corniger P1 segment gut microbial community from laboratory colony in Florida, USA - Nc150 P1 (SPAdes) (version 2) | ecosystem: Host-associated > Arthropoda: Insects >...
TCAGGACGACCCCGAACGTCGACTGATGACCAAAGTGTGGAACCTGTGCTCCAAATCCTGGAGGAAGACCGCAGAATGACATGTGAAGAAATTGCACATTCTGCTGGAATTTCGCGAGCATCTGCCTGCCGCATTTTGAGTGAACGCTTGCACAAACGTCGAATTGCCGCCCGGTGGGTTCCTCATGACCTCAATGAGGAACAAAAGTGTCGACGTTCGGAAATTGCACAACAATTGTTGCACAGATTTCGTGAAGAAGGGAACGAATTTCTGCAAAAGGTGGTTGCTATTGACGAAACCTAGATCCGGGATTTCGAGCCTGAATTGAAATCTCAGTCCATTGAGTGGAGAGGCAAAGTTTCCCCGAGGCCGAAAAAATTCAAGAGGTCCCAGTCGAACGTGAAACAAATGATTTTCGCGTAAGATTGTAAAGGTGTGATCATGACAGACAGGGTACCAAGTGGTACGACTGTAACTGTGGCCTACTACCGTCAATTTTTGCAAAAACTGAGGCGTAAGATGCACGCGAACAGACCAGACTTGCTGGAAAAGGGTGTCTTGATTTTGCATGATAACGCTCGACCCAACCTTGGTAAGGATGTCCGTGAATTGTTTGACGGATACAGCTGGGAGATGCTACCCCATCCGCCCTACAGCCCCGACATGAGTCCCCCGGATTTCGACTGAAAATCAACATGCGTGGTGTGCGTTTCTCTACGCTGGAGGACCTTTCTGCTTCCGTTACCCGACGCGTCAGACAACTCAACTGTTCTAGAGACCTGACGGGTGTCATAGACCTTCCGAAACGTTGGGATGCAGTCATTCGGCAGAAGGGGGACTACAATGAAGGACTATAACACTTTACCGCACATTTGGTGTTCTATTCTGTAGGTATTGCGATCTGTGCGTTTCTTTTGAGATGGCCCTCGTACATAATAGAATTTAGTTGTGTTTTGACAGGTATTGATTTAATTTTTGAAGTGAAAATAACTTATCTGCATTCAGATGGGAAGACTAACTATAGTAGTAATAGTCAGACAATTTAGTAGTCCTTGTGTGCATAACTTCCATTAATAGAGCCTGCCATTACATAAAAATTTGCTAGATACAACCTCAGAGTTACACATTACTACAGTGTTATTGGTAATGTAGGAAAAAAAAGTTTCATGAAGAATTTGCAGGTATGTTTATGATACATCACAATACAGATTTTCACAAGCCTGCTCCACTGGTTCATACGTTACTGCTAACTGCTACTGGTGCCTGTGGGATGGCATAGTCAGAACAATGACTTGCAATGGGCTGGACAGTCTAAGGATCAAATTCAGGTGGGAGCAAGATTTTTGGCACCTGTCCACACTGACCATGGGGCCCACCCAGGCTCCTGCACAATGGGCACCGGAGGTCTTTACCAGGGGTAAAGCAGCCGAGGCATGGCGCTGACCACCCACCCCATCTCGTACCAAGGTTAAAACAGAGTACAGCTATACTTCTACACCCCATTTGGGACTTCATGGCCTGTTCTGGGGTGAACTTTACCTTTTTACACTGCTGACCTCTTCTCCTTAACACATTCGCTGCCAGCTATTTAAATGCCCAGGGTCGTTAAAATGCCGGCCATTTAAAGGGTCCACAACCCCCTCTTTCATGATTTCAGTAAAAAAATAATTACACGAAAACTGTATGAGATGAAGACTTGAAATTTAGAACATACCTTCAGTAATGTTTCAGCGTGTGATATCGTGTGTAGCAGCCTTCTGGATGCAGAGGAACACCACACTGAACACACAGAAATCTAGTTTCTTTCTTGATATTTTTTCGCACACACACTTGATATTTTTGTGTTGGCGTTTTATCATTTTTTGTGGGTGGAATATGGACCAGTTTGTGATTCCTTAGTTTTCCATCAACCCTGCCAGGGGGGTCATTTTTTGGGGCACTTTTCGTTGGAGTAGGTATAGGTGTTCTACTCGAGCCTTGCGACTCGTATGACGACGGTACAAACGATCTTCGTTTGTTCCTGCTGCATTATTGTCATTGAAGTGAAGGTACCTTTGGATAAGTTGAAATCTGTTCCTAGACATTGTTTGTTGAAATAATGGAGTCTGAAAAATTCCTCTCGTTGACCAGTACAATTCTAATTTTGGTTTTCAGACTATACCAGTTACAAAAATCAAACCAAGGAATTTTTTCATTTCGATTACTGTTACTGGCTTCCATTCTTCACTATGTGCATGTTTTGTAACAGGGCGAGGCATTTTCGCGATCCGTTGTTGTGCATATAAAATTGTCTGGTCAACTACTATTTCAATGAGTTCAGGAGGAATATAATGGTCAAAATATCTTATCACATCTGCTTCACTTTCAACTGCAAATTGCACGCCCGGATTGCCTATGAAGGGTGGTATTCTTGGTTGATGATCATTTTTAGAAAACCCTGTAGTTGGCGTAACATCTGTCTGTATGCCGCTAGGGCCCGGTATTGAAATGTTACTCTCATTATCATTCTCATTTGTGCTTTCATATTCACTCTCTTCACTACTTGAAAATTCGGGAATATTATCTGTATCTGAACAACTGTCATTTACAATTTCATTCACCGCATCAGCTAATTCTTCTTCAGTTCTAAATCCAATTGTTCTTTTCCTAGATGCCATATTGCACTGAGAAGTATAAACTGTCACACATACACAACTTCACGTATAAAAGATTCTTTATAGACTGCAACCAGAGACAGCCAACTCTTCCTCTGAGCATTAGGATAAACACAAACACGGGTTCATTATATCACAATGTAAGCACAATAAATTCTAAAAAGGATCAAGATAACATCAGCTAGATATATTGAAGCTGCTGTGCAAGTTTCCCGCCTACAATGACAGGCCAGCTAATTTAAGCTGAAAGAGCGTGATTGAAAAAATTAGATCGACTAAGGTTGATGCTGGCAATCTTAAGCATGAATTATTAAATCGACTAAGGTCGACTATGACAGTGAATGTGTCAACAGTATCCCTGCCCCTACCTCCCTCAAAAAGACACTAAACAAAAATGAGTATATTTTTATGAACTACAGTACAAAAATTTGAAAGTTCATGTTTCTACATTTTTGCTATTGCTGATGGCATAAGTTCAAATTCAGAAAGATGGAATGGCCACAGTGATCTTATATCCATAGTTAGCATCATGTCAATTGGTTCGAAAGTTATGAGGAGAGAGTGGTGGCATGGAAATATGTCTATCAGCATACTGTTCATTATAAAGGAGGAAAGTAGGTTAGAAATAGTTTCAAAACAATTGTTGATGGCTTGAACAGTCACTTATCACACTCTTATGGCTGATACCTAGAAAACTAGTCAACAAAATTATCAAGTTTCTGCCAGTGTTTTCTATATTAATGCTTATGTTTAATAGAAGCATACAGTATAAACAACATGCATTTAAGATATTCTTTTTATAAAATGCTTTAACAATGCTTGAGAATTGTTCTGCTCAGTCTACTGCTATAAACTAACTAATAACTGCCACTGAAAATACAACAGACTCTCTTTATTAGTTAGGTAAAGAATATGTGTATTATATACCAATTCAGTACAGTTTCATAACAGTGTTAAATATTACACAAAGGTGTGACTGCTGCACGTGCTTATATAGATTAACTGTGACCTTTAGCCTGTGAGCCTCTCAAACACACTTGCTGTTACATGCACTGTATCAACAACAAATGTGATTTTGTACCAAGTGATAAATGGTCATAGTATTGTAATCATTTGGGAGGAATGTGTAAGAAAGTGGCAATAACATGCACGAAAGAGTTGCAGGATATTACATCATGTGGTCATAATTTTTGCAGTTATAGACACTCTGGGAAATTCCATCCAGGCTATGTTCTATGTTACTTTGGTATATAGTTTTGCCACTCAGAAGGAATGAATAGTGTTAAGTTTTGGAGTGACAGATGTACAGCCATTGGGATGAAACAGTATGGTTTATTTGTGCTGACTTCCTGGGTGATGTTAACAGATCATATCTGGTTGACTTCAAGTCTCAGAGTGCCTCATTAGGCTTGGTAACAAGTAATTAATCTGAACTCTTTCTACCATTACACAAACAAGAACAAATCTTTGACATGGCTTACAAAGGTTTCTGTCATATTAAATATAATGTGATTTTAGGAACTAACTGTTCTATCTCTCCTCTGGGTCAGGGGTTAAACTGCCACTCCACATCAGAGGGTGAAGCTGTCATCATAAAGTTGACAGAAGTCTATCCCCCTAATGTCTGACCTGAGGGTGACAATTATAGTCTGGTGGTCTCAAGTCTTTTGAAATAATACAAAATAACATTACAATATTCATGATGTGAAATTAAATGGACATTACCTGCAAGACCTATTCTGGAATTACTATAATATTACTTGCTTGATGCAGTGCATATAGCACCCACAATATTACAATACTTGTATAAAACAATACACATAACAATAGATGACTCCTGTATATAATAACCTGTATCTATATCTGCATCTATCTGTTTGTATAACACACCTGAGTATAACACAACATCACAATAATCCATTTGTCTTCAAAGTGCAACTAACGCACATTGGTGTGACAAACAAAGTCACAGGGATTTGAAGGTTCCATTTTCACCAACCACATTAAACCATTAACCAGGGGTATGGAATAAGAGGTAGCTGGCACAGCAAACTTCCTAGTTCAGCAACCTGAAAGGCACTTGTGCCAAAGAAAGTCAGACCACAGTCACCTGAGGCCTTGGCAAAAAGTGACTGGAAGTCAGGTCAGTCGAGGCAACCTGTAAAAGGTAGCCAAGTCAACAGAATATATTGTGCCTAACACTTTTCAGTTATCCAGATTGAAGTTTCCTGTGATTGTCATATATTTAATGTAAATTCCATGTTATAATTAAACTATGGGACATGGCCTGCATCCCCATGTCCCCCAGTCATGGTAACATCCCCATCCAGGTTATAAAAGTCCTCAGCCTATGCCACCAATCCACTCTGGGTTCAAATCCTAAGATATCCATCCAACAGAATTTTTTCTCCTCAGAAATACACAGTGTCATTTAGAGCAGAAATACTTAGTATGACCACATCAAGGCCTTCAACCAAGATGGGAAAATTGTTAGCATAAGCGCAATATCTGTAATAAAGTTTTCATGTCATCGGCCAGTGATGTGTTTTGTACACAGAAATGGCTAAATGGACCAAAGAACATTGAAAGCCTCTGCCCTTAGCTATTTGGTCGGTTGGTTGGTTGTTCACATTCCACCTTACTCAAATTCAGTCACACTGAAGATAGAGGAAGCACGTTCGTCTGAAATGTCATAACAAACCAAGTATGTTACTTGATGCAAAGACCTAAAAGAGATCCATCACTTGACCAGCATAAGCCATAAGGAGGAAAGAGATGTGTGTTGTGCAGCATGAAGATCATAGTGAACAAAAACTATAGCCTTTTAGGCATGCATTTCCATGTCTTGTAATGCAGTTCCCACCACAGAATGTGCCAGTCAAAAGGTTTTTATTCCAGATAAAGCTGTTACCATAAACTCTGACAGTTGCAGTGTAAAAGTTGCCAACACATCACAGGCTGCAAGCAAAGCATTAAATAACTGACCCTGTACATTACACACTTTTGTACATTGATGTGATTAGGATTGCTATGTGAAGCACAAACCAAAAATGAATATGGTTCTGTTTGTTATGTTAGAGAGTGCCTAGTCAACAGGTACATCCAAGACAGGTGTTCTTTATTGCATAGCAATATTTTATTTCCATTTTTGTCACATTTTGGAAGGTAATGTCTCTACCACGTCCCTTGCCGCAAGAGCCAACTGGCACACTTCATCAGATGTCACTATATGCTGTTTCTCTAGGTATGCTCGACTGTTTGTCTCTGTGTCCTCAAGGAAATACCTAAAAGAGAGACATAATGCTAAATAACAATAATATCTCTGTCACATTCAAATTAAAAACGAATCACTGTATAAAAATCATATACATGGTACACTTTCTTTAGTTTAGTACTATCACTTGTAAGCTGCCACACAATTCTGTACTAATGAGCAGAAATTCGTGCTGTTTAATGCTGTTACTACAGCAAACACAATGGCATTCGTTGTCATCTCTGCACAGAATATAATCCATTCCTGCCAGACTATGTGCAAAGAAACTACCAATTCCATGAAGAATTTAATACATGAGGGTATATAATGTAATGATTCTAATGTGGTGCAGGGGTTCAAGCAAGAATTTGCCATGACAGCATTTAGTTTTGAACGGCATTCCAAAAGGACACTAGTACAATGCCTTAGCCTTTAAGCCCAATACAAAATTAATACTTCAGTCCTCCCTTAGCTTTACCTGAATATTTTCAAATTAAGGAACAAAATATAAAAACACTGCTGAATTGCAGACTCTGAAAATTGTTATCAGCACCAGTCACATTCAATAATTATGAAGTACAGTATTTAAAAAACAAGATATGGTTTTACACAAGATAGGCATTGTATGTATAACATTTTGACACGTTTACATTATGTTTATACCTCCTCAGCCATTCTAACAGTCTCGCTCAAAGACAGTGCTTGTGTGGCAATTTAACATCACTGGAAACAATAAAATGTACTTAGGGCTTCATGTAATGTGCTCAACATTTTTACGCCATATTAACGAAGTGTGAAATTTCTAGACAGATTCTCATAAAACTTTCCAATATCAAATGTCATGAAAATCTGTCCAGTAAGAGCCGCAGATGAACAGACGAACTGCCTGACACCATTTCAGTCAAAGAGAGTATTTTAATGTTGCCATCAACAATAAAATGTAGGAAGCTCTTTGTTTCAAGTGTCTGATATTTCTGCCCATTTTTAAACAAATTTGGATTTTCTTGACACATTTTCAAAGAAGCGGTTATCAACTGATAGGTAGGTGTCTTATCTATAAAATTCATGTTTCATGAGAAAGTGTGATGTATCGCCCCAAGGTCTCTACAGTTAGTGTCTGGTGCCACTGATGCTGAATCAAATTCCACAGCAATCTGTCCAATGGCAGCTACGCTGACACATGCAGTAAGATGGACATAACAAAGGTAATAGGTGCTTTTTGCACCTGTGCAAATGTGCCTAACAAAACTGTACTTTAATTTCAGTTGCAAATCATTTTAAATTAAGAAGGTTTAATACAATGAGTTCAATTCAATAAACAAAGCCCAAACACTCTTCACTATAAACTATAATTACAACAAATCATACTGTTTTTCTACACAACTGCCTTCCTTTGCAATGCATTGGGTCCACTTGTCTACCAATCTGTGTGCCTCTAGATACAACAGTTGCTGTTCTGTGCCTTCAAACAATGTTGCACCACTTCTTTCAGACCTTTGTCACTTGAAAAATGTCTGTCTGTGAACCACACTTTTACTGCCTCTAACATGAGGTAACTTCAGGATGATGAATTGTCTGGACTACATGTTGGATGCTTTAACACTTCAAACTTTATTTCATCAACTGCCTGAAGTCTGTGTTGGGCAATGTGCAGTCAAACACTATCACTATCACTAACATGACGCCAAGTTCCAAAGCAATTTCAGGAACAATGCCCAGTGCTCGGGAGGGGAGGGTGTAAGCCAGTACAAATTACCAGGGCTCACCCAGAGAAGGGGGCCCAGGGCCTGACTATGTTGCTATGGTTTGTCTTTCTCCGTAGTAGCATTATTTGTCAGTCTTTCTGATTTAGTGTAAAAATTTTTAGCTGGCCTGCCCTTGCTCAGGGGCCCAAAAAAATTTTACCAGGGCCCAAACATGTTCTTGGTGGCCCTGATAGTGTCACTGGTTCTTTATAATGGCATCCATACATTCAGTACTGTCCCCTGTTTTCAGTTGTGCTAGCAATCTGGAACACTGTAAGACAGATGTGTGCAGTTATTTTTAAATTGGTTTGCATTTTGCCCATTACAACAACTATCCCATTGCACACATGCGTTCTTCCATGAATTCCCGCTGGGGGGTACACTTTCATTATGCAAAAATCAAATAACCACACATTCTTCAGGTGTCGTGCAATCCAAAAGAGGAAGAGGAACTGTAAACTTGTGCTCACATAACACACACAACACTACTGGTGCTGCAGCACATAGGAATTGCTAGCACAGCTGTGGCAAATGGGACTGATATGTTTTGCAGTCTTGCCAACTACTATGAATACATAATGATGCTAGTTTCTTCACTTACTGAATCACCTTTATAATTTTAAGTATGGGGTGCTACAAACACACTGTAAGTCATGTGGCACATTCAGGTGAGCTCATCCCTTACAATACTACACTTGTGCATATAGTAAGACACACTTCTGTGTTCATTTTGTGTAATTGTCTGATGACAGAAAAACACATAACCAATTATAAAACAATAAAAAAGAGTTGCTGTTGACAGAAAATGAGATTACACCAGTGGCCAAAAACACAGTGCTATGCTACAGTTGATATCATGTTTAATTTTCCCTGTACCTGTAGTTCACCATGATACCACAAGAGTTTGCAAGTCCTCGAACACTTAAATCAGCCTGCCAGTTAAGCCGCCACATCACTGCTCCATTTCGAAGGTGAAAATTTGCTACAACAATACAAAAAGAACTTGTTAGCATGAGTATGTGTACTTCTTTCAAAAACAATTTACGAAAAAGGTCAAACTGAATTAAAAGTGGAAGAAACAACTTAATTCTTACAAGTTACAATAGCAAAAGTAATAAAAGATTATAGTCCTGTTAGTTTGTGGTGACCTTTTGGCTGCAGGAGACAGGTGGAAAGATGACAGTAATGGGGGGTAGCATGACTAAACTCACAACAGATAATAATCACACAGCTACAGAACTTACTGAAAATATTAACCATAAAGCTATAGAACTTAATGAAAATATGGAACTTCAATTACAATAAGACTTATTTATTTGTCCATCCATTGGCTGAAGTAGATGCTGAAACATCAATTATATGAAGGCTTGAAGACCACATTCATACAAACAACTAACGATGGTAAGATATGATTTATTCTGTAAAAATAAGGAACAAGAGATATTCCTGTGGGAGTATAGAGAGGTTAACGTGTACAATATGTACAATTTTTTAGACAGTATGCAATTAACTTTAATATGTTATTATGTAGACCCATACAGTCTGTTGAATTCTGCCTAACTACAAGCTGCTACCCACTGCTTGCTGTTCCTTACACACAACCACATGATTCTGAAAGTTTGTGTACAATCACACAATTCATACATTATTATTTCCTTTGTTGTAGTTAACATTATATTCATTGGCCATATTTGAATATCATGATTAAACTTGAACTTTTAAACTGTAATGTTGAAATGTTCAACATGTTTAACCCTTTCAACATGAAGGGTAAACTGTTTTATTTAAACACCCCGTTTGCACTGCGCAGTAAACACTTTTTATCTCAGTTATAAAAACCAATCAGTTTATGTCATATAGGGCAAAAGTTGTTGTTTGTTCTAGGATAAATATAAAACACATAAATACAGTGTGGGCAGAATGTAGAATTTCTTAATGTTAAACCTGTTGGTGCATCAAGTAACCTGTAGGCTTCTAGAGGTAAATAGATATGAAGTGGTCCAAGTGTATTTATGAATGCTTGGGTGTAGGAACATTGTGCTTCTTCACATTTAGATTTCTGGATGTGGCAAAGATTACTATTGCAACTCTACTAACATTAATTTCACACTGCTGTAATTAAACCATCAGTCATACCAACATTATCTAATGCATAACCTCTTCTTTTCTCCAGGTACAAATATCCTGCACATAAGCGCATTAGTGGAGCTTCCAGCAATGCCACAAGCTTTGAATCATTGGCCCAGCTATTGGTTTTAAATAGTTCTTTCAATTCTGACCAAAGAGTATTAGTTTTTAGATGACACCTCAACTGCTCGGCTTCTTCAGCAGTCAGAAGCTCTCTCTGGCCTAAAACAAAAGGATGCATTACCCCTTTATCATGCTGAATGCAAGAGAATAGATTACACTTAAATGGTATCTGCCATACATAACATAGTGACATACAGTAGCTCAAAACAAATGTGAAAGGGAATTAAAATTAAAGAACAGTTAGCACAGAGAAGAATAGCATGGACATGTTCAGCATTTATTAGGAAGAATATCACTGCATAAAATATTTTAGTAAAAAATTTGATGGGAAAAGCCCACTTAGGAAACACAGACATAGAAGGGCAAACAATATTAAAACGGAACTCAGAGAACTAGGATGCGAGAGTGTGGAAGATTCAAATGCCTCCAAATACTGTCCAGTAGCAACACCATGTGCCTCCCCCAAAAGGGGACAATGCCTTTATGAAGGTCCATGTATAGCCAGGCAGGGAGAACTGAGTGATTTGAGAAAGCTGGTGCCTATGCCAGTGATAGTGTAACTACCAGCAGGATCACCCAAGCTGGACAGACCTCAGTGGAGTCAGACGGGAAGTGTGCCCCAGGAGAGTAAACCCCGATATAAAATCCTGATCCTCCAGGTTGGAGGTTGGGCATAGAGTAACCCTATCCCTTATAACACTCTTGTTTTAAAACCCCACAGAAAATGGGCCATTGAGTTATTGGAAGAAGAATAAGCTGTGTCATGTGTGAGGAGAGTAATGAACTTTGTAGTAGGATATAAGGTAGGGTATTTCTTCACCAGCTTAATGAACATCAGCTTCTTAGAATGGATTCTGTTCCATGGAGTTAGGATGCTAGCTAGCATTGCAATCATAGGGTTTGACTGGTGTGCAGCAAGGCGAATAAATTTATTAAAACAAAGATCTGATGATTACTCATGATATAACATAGCTCTTATGTTAGCACTAGATTATACTGCATAGCAGATTCATATGTGTATATTATATATGGATTTAACACCCTATTTAGGGTCTCTTTGGGATGTAATAGAAATGTACACCAAACCAAGGAAAATCTTCAATGGAAGAAATCTTGGGATCTGTAAAAGTGAAAGTAAAATGAGGTAAAACTCATAAACTGAAGAACACTGTGTGGGTATTACACTGCGTCCATGTGTGTGTGCCCATGCGCACTTATGTGTGTGCGTGCGTGCATGCGTGCACGCGCGCACATACATACTAATATGGAGCTGGGACAGCTTAGTTCCTATAGTGATTAGGCTATTCTATGGACAACCAGGAAACTGGTGTTCAATTCCCAGAAGGGGCAGACATTCTTCCACTTCCTCATAGCACCCGGACATACGCTGTGTCCCATTCACCCTCCAATTCAATGTGTACCATGGGAGAGCAGCCAGATCATGAACCTCACCACTCTCCTCTACATTGGGTACCTGAACAGCAGTCACCAGAATAAAATTTGTACTTCTCTACATAGGTACTGTGACAGAGACCAGTGTTTATAATAAAAAAAAATTGAATTATTTTTATGTAGGAACTTTTAGCAATCAAATTCAGTTTAGTGATTTCATATGTGCAGTATGTGCCAGACATAAATTTATGTACCATCTGACAAAATGTTCAAGCACTTAGAAAGTGAAGGTAATTTTACTTTGCTGATTTCATTGCTTGATAGGTCATTGGATCAACATTCCATCAGCCAATTATTGATTGTTCTCATACCAAATAGCACATCAAAGTATTAATTCTCCATGTGTTCTAGATGTGACCATAAATTTTATTGACTAACACTGTCCAATTCTACCTGGACACATCTGTATATGACACAATGCCAAAATCAATTTAGTAAAAATTAAACACCAGCCAGTTGTGCCTGAGCTGTTACTCACTTGACCAGCAACCATTAAATATGCCAAATGCAGAGCACGGTTTTCTTATTTCTTACCTCTAAAAATTCATGACCTGGCTCTAAAATACAAGTATATGTATTTCATTTTGTGCTACTTTGCTTTTTATTTACTTGTTCCTTCTTAATAAGCACTGCTTAAGTCCATGATATAAAAAATTAGTACTTTTAGCTAAATAGTTTTGTACAAAAATTTTAAAGTCATTAACTCTTGTCAGTCCAGCGTGACATACTGTTTTACAATGTTTATGTTAGTTCTCCTTAAGCTACTGCCAACTACTGGCTGCTGACTGAACTCTGAATATTAGAGATTTTCTGGAAAATTAATTTGGACCACACTACTGGAATTCACAAACACAATATGGACTGCAAAGAATTAAACCTAGTTTCAGTAACTTCACTTTGCTCACAAGGAGTATTACCTTTCTCTGCTGTCTTCAATCTTTCCATTAGCCATAAACGAAACATAGGAATTGGAGACAAACTAGAAAACTGGCTTACAAAAGGAAATTCTGTCTGCAGTTCTCGAACAACTCTCTTGATCAAATAATTTCCCAAATCAATCCCCTGTAAAAATAAAATCCTCCACTCAAAACTAAAATACTAATACAGGTAAGGTACTTAATGCTGGACAATGTGGCAAGAAAGTATGTAATAACACTGAAATAAAATAAAAATATGCAGCCAATTACAGTTCCACAATAGGCTGTATGGGTGCCTTCAAGTGTGACTCTGTCAGTCCAGTATGCTCTGACCACATACTACTGTGGTGTTATTTCATATGAAGATGCTTTGTGTACCATGTTTTACTGTGCCATCAGAAACCTCAGCATGGAACAACATATCAGCACCAATGTTGTGTAAAGATGGAGGAAAACCTCATTGAAATATACGAAATGTTATGAACACATAATGGGTATAAGTTTCTGTCCTAAGCACAAACATTTCAATGGTTGAAGCATTTTCACAAGAGCTGAGAATTTGTGAAAAACGACCATCACAGTGGACTGCAAATTATATCCAACCCAGAAATGGTGGACAAGCAGCACAATATAACTGCAACAGACTGCCTACTGATGCTCAAAACTATTGAAAACATAACTACATATGCATAATGAATTCATAAGGTCCAATATTACCACAGACTGGGATGGGAGAAACACTGGTGACTTTTGCATGCAGATGCACCAGCTCAAATTCTAGCCAAAAATGGGATTTCAATATCCAGTCATCCCCCATATTTCCTTTGCCTGGTTCCAAAGAAATGTTACTGTACCCAAGTTGAAACTGAGATCAAAAGGTTGATGATTTGACACTATAATTGACATATCATTGAATGTGAGTTTTCCAAGTGTTTTCAGAGCTTATATGAATGCTGTAATAAGTACATTCAGTCTAAATCATATAGAAATGACCAACAAGATGCAACCATGTAGTAGAATTTATTATTCCAATATTTTTTAATTGCTCAACAAGTTTCGAGCGACACACCGCTCATCATCAGGAGCTCAAAAACTGTAATTGCAGCCTCTGGTTTTATGCACGTTTGTGGTTGCCGGCAACCACAAACGTGTGTAAAACCAGAGGCTGCAATTACAGTTTTGGGCTCCTGATGATGAGCGGTGTGTCGCTCGAAACATGTTGAGCAATTAAGAAACACTGGAATAATACATTCTACTACACGGTCGCATCTTGTTGGTCATTTCTATACGATTTATATTATAATACACGGATCCGTGAATATCAAGTATATTCAGTCACTCTGGGTCTGAGGGAAATGATTAGCAAACATACTGCCCTGTGCATCATGGTTTTTATACTACTGTAGTTCCAATACTTTCTTGACCAATGAGTATTTTACCTAGTACATATTATTGTAAATGTGTCCTGCAAATGTTAACACTGGTACATATGCACCCAGTTGGTTCTAACCTCAACTAAGACTGGTCTTCATGGCTATCCTCAGTCCTTCCTCATTTATATCAGTGTTGGCATAAAAATGACCACACTTTTATTTTGAATATGTGTTACAGTACTTCAATCTGGACTACCTGCTATATATGGCAGTAACAAAACAATATTTGTTACTTCACAAACCTGTAGTCCTTTCTGTGTTGATGTTATAGAGTAAAATATAGCTGCCTTCACACAAGAAGGGTCCTCAGTGTAAGCATCAACAAGCACACCAGGACATGCTGAAGCATCAACTGAAAATCACTACAAAGTATCACAAACAAATCATCAGTAAAATGTAAATGTAGGAAGAAAACTTGGAGATTTGTACAGGAGTTGGACTTGAGAAGAAAAATATGGATTTGAGGCAAACAACAAGCGGCATAAAAATTATGGTTGTGGGTTAGGTACTGACACAGATAAAATTATAAGTTATAGTTATTTCAATCAAAACATGTATTTTTGTCTAATGAAAGTTCCACTTCCTGTCCAGTAAAACTTCCAATGCAGTGGATCAGGGGGAGGGGGGGAGGGCATTAACAGGATTTTAGAACGAGAGAATGTCAAAATGTAAAATGGGTTCAGGTGGCTTACTATACATTTCAGTGGTATCCTTTTTTGAACTCAGTAATGAATCATTCAGGTTTGCATCTGAGTAAGGAATTGCTTGACCTTCCAGCAACAATAATCTTCTGAATATATCCTGCATCACGTAGTTAGTGCAGTGATTCCCAACCTGGGGTATGAACCAGGACATTTAGGGATACACGAAAAAAATTGAATAATGGCGGAAAAAGGCACGTACGTCAACAGTATAAGACAAGATACAAGTCAAAAGTTGTGAAACTGATTGAACGTTATGATGAGTGGTGGAGCAGGTTTTCTTCATTATTTAACCTCGAGAAAAGCCGTTTCCTTGCTTTGTTATTCTGAATGTAAATATATATGCACTGTCTGTTCACCTTATTATTCCATTGTCCTTTAATCCCATTATTAGGCTATTTATTTACATTTACCACATATAAATTTGAAATACCAGCAACTATATTAATTACAAACATTTTGCTAATATAGGCTGCCAAGGAGTATGCAAGTGAAAAAAGGTTGGGAACCACTGAGTTAGTGTATAAAGTGTCTCTTACCCCAGTTGAAAACTCTTGTGTTAGTCTGCTTCACCTCCATTTCCTCTGACATTTACATATTCATGAGTAAGTATGGTAGTGGGAATTGTCTTGGACTGACAGGCTGCAGTTCTGTGCCAAAGATCTTGGGCTTTGAGACAGGTCAAACCCAGAGCACATATTTTAATATGGCTTTCTCTTCTTGTAACTTTATTCATCTCTCGCATTAAAAAAAAATGTACTTCACAGATTCATATAATATCTTACAAGTCAAGGCATAAATGACAAATAAAAATCTCACCTGACATCCTTGAAGTTGCTGACACAATGCCTTTCATAGACCCAGCAATTTCATCACTCAGTACTGTATGTAATACTACTAGTGGTTCATCAGGCATACTACTGTGAGTGTATACAAAGCATCTTCTATAAAGACCCACTCTACGCTTCAGGTCTGTCCAGTTACGTACAGGATGCACTGCCTCATATTCTGAAATCTATAACCGAAGTAAAAATACAATCATGCAGAGTAAATGTAACTGATTTATGGAATAAGAAAGTGCAAAGGAAAACATGTTGACCTTGGAGATGTGAAGTCGCATAATGAGAAATTTTAAAATTTGTATTCTTATCTAATGCTGATTAGGAGATTAAACAAGGACTTAAATTGGCTATTACATTTATTTATATACACATGTGAAACTTGTGCTGGTGGTATGTCAAACTGGCATCTTTTAAAAGACACAAACAAAAAAGAAAACACAAACATTATGAAAAAACTTCATAAACAAACATAAACAAACTTGTTATTTTCATTCAATTTGCAATTCATACACAAACATACAGACAAATTAATAAACAAGTTTTGCCTGGGTTTTCTTAGAATCAGCTGTACCAAAATAAATGAAGTGCTATTTCTTATACCATACATTTATAATCAATTCTTTCTTAATGCCTGCCTTCAATTATATGCACAGTACTCTTCTATACGAATCTTAGTTCATAAACAAAGTAAACAGTAACAGTGCACTTGAAAGTTGATACTCAGTAAGAAACAAACACTGAATTATTCTTGTAAGATCTGAGATTCTCATGGCAGTGAGAGCAAGATTATGGGATGTAACACTGTGTATATGTCTTGAAGGTTTCATGGGGTAAAATACAATAAAATCCTCTCAGGCCAAAGTAGGGGATCAGCCCAAGAAGATTTTATTAAGTGAACATGTGTAGTTACATCCCAGATGTCTGCAGTCTTGATAGAATTACACAAACTTTTCATAAAATTCAGGTAACATCTTTCATATTACTCATCACTGTGGTACCATGTAGTGCAAAGGCATAAACATGTAAAATAGATAACTTTATGCATTAAACCTCATATGCTTGTCTCAGCAAATGGCAGTGGATGAATACTGTTTTATGTACTACGTACACTACATACAGTCACCTAGCACAAACACACATGAGAATAAAAAAAAAGTTTTTATTAACACTTCACATACCAAAAAATATCTCAAATTTTAAAATTATATGTCCTTACTTTCTGCAACATTTCACAGGGAGATCTCCATGTGACTCTCTCCAAGTTGAGAAATCCCACAGAAAACCATAAAGACAGCATCTCCCTGAGCGTAACATTCAGTTGCTGCATGGGTATCAAGGCAGGATCTTTAACTTCCATCTCTGAAATCACAGCCTAAAACAAAACATGACCACAGTAACCACTCAGTGGTCCATACCTCACATGTTCAGACCCACAGATGTCCAGTCAATTTCAGACAAATAAAAATCTGATATTCCCCACAGGCAATCCAGTCAATGGTCTGGACCACCCATGGGAGCCTGAAAGAATCCATACTCCAAGAAAAATGGTGTGGGTGAAGTGGAAAGAGGCAGTTGTTGCTGCTGCTGCAGAGAAAGTGTGTGTGGTTTGTCCTAGCATGCACCAGGACAGGCAGCCATCAGCTTAGTATATTTGCTAATATTTACCTCGCTCATTACTTATGTGTCAAAATCAATATTCTATGCATCCATAAATGTAAGACAGTGAGTCAGAAAATACAGGAAGTTGCATTAGAAGTTTCTAAAAAATAAATATACATAAGTTAGATCAGTCTTATTTTCCATATAACTGTTCTGTTGCTCAATGCATGTGGTCCACAAGTCCTCATTTCTAAACTGTATCAAAATGGAATGTGTTTGTTTAGGTATAACATCATTCTTACATCACTTCTTTCAGTTCATATGCAATTTCATCACTGCTGTGCCTTCAGTTGCCCCAGATACACTAATCAATGTTACTTATACCAACACCAATACATGGCCACTCACACATCAACATCACTTGCCTGCCCTTGTTGGATATTTCCACCCATTTGTAACAGGAGTCTTCCAAAGAACTTTAACACTACATTGCCTAACTAGTTCAGTCCTTGGGCTAGGACCCCTCCCAGGGAATATTACGTGGTCTTACAAAGTCATATTAGCAGTTAATAGACTCATTTATTTATCAAGTAGTTGGGGACAATTTGCCAAGTCTTTAACACTGATTATTAACTTTTTTTATTACACAGTGGGTATCAATTATGAACAGCACCGAAATTTCTTTATCTAACACTCCTGATTCTTGTTTGTCTTCCAGTTCTTTTTCCTGTCTGGCACACATGCAGGTGCAAAACCAAGTGTTTCCTCAAACCCAGCTTGGCTTTTTCTGGAACACTTGCCCTATTATACAACAAGTGTTCACTGTAAGCAGTGACCACACGTGCAACTCCTTGCAACAATATGGCCAGTGCAACGCCTCGCAACAATATGGCCTTAAACCTAATAGAAACTCCTTGCAACAATATGGCCAAAAGGTGTGGCACTATAATCTCCGTCCCATGCGCCAGTGTTTATTTCGCTCAAATTCTAACAACTTTGAAAGTAATTCAGCCAAACATAATTTTGCCTGTCTAACCAACGAGTATATCTGCGATCTGGTCTTGAGCCAAGGATTACCTCTAACATACCCTTTCCTATGGCTTCTACTCATTGTCATTCTGGACTGCTGTTCCATAAACTTCACTAGCTTTTCTCTTGTTGATCACCAATATCAGATCACAAACCATTGTTATTTGGTGTATTTCATCACTGGTGAGGCCACATTAAGTGTACCACAGTACTCTCACTATTCAAAAGGCAACAAGAACCAACCAGGTACAAACAAGGAGAGGAATGTATGTGCCATTCCTGTTTAATCATGTCAGCTTAACTTTTGATATAAACCAAAATTTCCTTAATTTTTTACCTTCTCTCACACTTCACTGAGTAAAGTAAATGGCTAAGTGTTACTGTCACAAGATAGACTATGATCACCAATCTACTTTTGCTCTCTATGAGCTGTACTTCATAAACCATCACTATTTTTGTAACATACAGATGTATACCTCAGCTAATTACTGAATACTGATTATAAGTTGCAAGCAGCTATGGGTAAGTAAACTTTGGTGTGACCCAAAAATACCCATTGCTGAGAAAATAAGTAAAAGAAGTGAATGCAAAAAATTCCGTTTCATTATTACAGATCAACATACCAAAACATCAGTTCGCATATCAACAAGAAATTTTACTCCTCTCTCCAGGCGACCCACATGGATGAAAAGCCACGAATACTGTGGTGTGAGAACATTTTTGAGTCGTTCTTCTGCTTTCATAATCTGGCGTTTGTTGCCTTCATCTTCATGCTTCTGCTGCTGTAATAAATTACCTCATATAAAATACCCTACTTCAGTACAAAATAATGTTGAATAAAGAAAAAATGGTATATAAATAAGACAAATCACTGACACTCGCACTATATAACTAGGCTCTTGCAACTACCAATATTATATGGTGTTAAATGAGATAGAAGCATGACCAAAAATTGTTTTTACATGAGGAAGTGCAAGGGGGTGGCCAAGTGAGTGTTAAAGCAACTTAATTTGTGGAGTCAAAGGGTTTACAAGTGTGTTCTTAGATTGTATATGTGTCTACAAAATGGACTAGAATTTGTGTATTGCAGATTCCAAACTACTAGTGATAAAGAAACTTGTCAACACTATAAATATCATGCTGCATAATATGAACTTTCTTTCCCTTGTAATTTATTAAATACACACCATATTGAAATGTTTACAGAATGTTATGTGCTATCCTATTCTTAGCACAATAGGTAATTTTTTAGATATGTGACAATGTTGTACATGAGCTGCACGTAAAACAAGATTCAGCAGCCAACTATGATCATCAATGTGGATCTGAACATGATAGGAAAACTACTGTTATGACATTGTGTATCTGTCATGTACTTCAGAAAAAATGGAAAGAGAATGTGGCAGTACATCAGCCACTTGAGACTTAAAAATGGCTATGATTCAGATAGGAGGGACATTGTATGTACTATTCTTACCAAGTCTGGTACACCCAGAAAACTAGTTCCATTAATTAAAACATGTTTAAATGAAACGTATAGTAAAGCCTGTACAGTAAACATCTGTCTGATACATATCCTGTTCCAAATGGTCTAAAACAAGATGTTTTATCACCACTCTAAGAAACAGACTACTTGTAAAACCTAGGCATAGATGGGATCACATTAAAATATATGTTAAAAGAGGATGGTAGAGTATGGCCCAGAATCACCTAGCTCAGATTGGGGAATACTAACAGGGCCTTGTAAACACAATAATGAAACGTCACATTCCATAAAATTTTGAGAATTTATTGACTAGCTAAAGAACTGTTTATGGTCTCAAGAATGATGCTCTTCCATGGAGTTCATCAATTGGTGCACTGCTATACTACCAAATGAAATTTTTTATCACAGCACAGAACAGACCTGCCACCCACAAATCGCCATTCAGTTTGGTGGACATAAGACACAGACATGTTGAATTCATTATTATATAAAAATCTTACCTCTATATATAATAGCGACTTTGCTGCTTGGCACACCATCGGATGATCAACAGCATGATCACAAGCTAATGCTTTCAGGAAACCATCTCGATGAGTCTTCAGTAGGAATTTATATGCAGTACAGAGGTTTTTAACTTTACTCTGTAAATTATAAAACTACAGAAATTTGTGTGAAAAAACTGGACACTGATCCAGCCAACAAACTGCAAGCAACAAAGGTAAATATATACACACTGGTACACATATGAACCACTGCCAGGCCCACAAAAATAAAGGTCTCATGCATAATAACATTCCTGAAAATTATATGTGAAATATTATAATTAAACCAACAATTACAAACCTGTAACAAGCAAAACTCTCAGATTACAATCAACAACTTAAGTGTGGCAGAATCTGTATTTAAGTACCCAAATAACAACAACAACAATAAGCAGAGCTCCAGAAATATAATTTCCATTTACTTGCCAATTATGAAAATGCACTCATTAACACATTATTAGTGCAGTGCATATAAATGTCTGTACTTGTTTCTTGTAACTCATCTATGACAAAGGCATATTTGTGGAGTCCTGCTGACAATACTAATACCAACAGTAATAATCTGTAACACATTTACAATTACAAGCAATAAGAACTTCCCACTCCACTACAATTTAAACTTGTGACCACTGATACTTGACCCCAGAGAATCTACCTCGAGCTAAATTCCATTTCACTCCTGGATTATAAATTTATGTAAATATAATATGTATTTTGGCACACTCTTACACTCTCCCAAATCTGGTGAATAATTAGGTTTGATTAGGTTAATTAAGTTTCCATGTTTCCTATGTTTGATCTAGTATGCACAAAATGAAACATGAGTTATTCAAGAAGTTCTAATAGTGCTAACAAGACCACTGCAGACTTTAGTCGCCATTTCATAATCCTGCGCAAATTTTACACTTTTCACAAAGAAGAAAAAAAAAATTTGTATTAATGTACTTCGCTGCTAACTCCATACAGCATGTTCCTTCTTAAGAAGCCAAGAGTTCCTCATACACTCAAAACATTGGCCCACAAATGGAACCCCATAGCTTTATATGGTGCTCAAACTTGGACGCTTCGGACAGTAGATCAGAAACACCTGGAAAGTTTTGAAGTGTGGTGTTGGAGGAGGATGGAAAAGATCAGTTGGACTGATCATGTGAGAAATGAAGAAGTATTGCTTAGAGTCAAGGAGCAGAGGAATATCCTACATGAAATACGTAAACGGAAGGCGAACTGGA